>Ga0172372_10001175_pt1 | contig 40672 bp, 44 predicted proteins | sample LakKiv5m_2_FD_114544 | JGI IMG/M metagenome (GOLD analysis project Ga0172372, IMG submission 114544) | Freshwater microbial communities from Kabuno Bay, South-Kivu, Congo - kab_092012_9.5m | ecosystem: Environmental > Aquatic > Freshwater > Lake | place: Democratic Republic of the Congo...
AGCCCGGCCTGGCGGGCGGCGGCAACTCGGTAGAGGTCCTCGCCTTCGAAATGCACGTCGCCGGCGGTCGGGCGTTCGAGTCCGGCCAGCGTGTAGAGCAACGTGCTCTTGCCCGCGCCCGAGGCCCCGCAGAGGAAAACGCGTTCGCCGCGCCGCACTTCGAGATCGACGCCGCGCAGGATGTCCAGCGTGGCGGCGCCGAGACGGAAGGATTTGCGGAGTCCGCGCGCGCGCAGGTGGACGTCGTCCGCCATGGCGTCAGAAAACGGCGGCTTCGAGGCGCGCGCGGAGTTCCGCGACGGGGATGCGCTCCTGCTCCATCGAATCACGGTGGCGCAGGGTGACGGTGTCGGCCTTTTCGGGTCCGTTCTCCCCGATGGTGTCGAAGTCGACGGTCACGCAGAACGGCGTGCCGATTTCGTCCTGCCGTCGGTAGCGCCGGCCGATGGCGCCGGCTTCGTCATAAAAGACCATCAGGTGCGGACGCAGCGACGCCGCGAGGGCTTTGGCTTTTTCGACGAGGGCCGGTTTGTTTTTGAGCAGCGGGAAGATGCCGCATTTGATCGGGGCCATGCGCGGATGGAAGCGCAGGACGGTGCGGACTTCCTTGTTTCCCTTGTCGTCGGCGACTTCCTCCTCGTCGAACGCTTCACAGATGAGGGCGAGGGCGGTGCGGTCGACGCCGGCGCTGGGCTCCACGACGTGCGGGATGAATTTTTCCTTCTTTTCGTCGTCGAAGTATTCGAGCGGTTTGCCGCTGTGCTTGATGTGCGCGGAGAGGTCGTAGTCGGTGCGGTAAGCCACGCCCTCGAGTTCGCTGAGGCCGAAGGGGAACTCGTATTCGAGGTCGTAGGTTTTTTTCGAATAGAAGGCGCGCTCGCCGTCGGGGATGTCGTGGATTTTGATTTTGGCGCGCGGGATACCGATGTCCTCGTAGAATTTGAGGCGCTCCTCGAGCCAGTAGTCGGTGAGGGCGAGTCCGTCCTCGGCGCGGCAGAAGTATTCGATTTCCATCTGTTCGAATTCGCGGGAGCGGAAGGTGTAGTTGCGCGGGTTGATTTCGTTGCGGAAGGCCTTGCCGATCTGGGCGATGCCGAAGGGGAGTTTTTTGCGCGAGGTCTCGAGGATGTTCTTGAACTGCACGAACATGGCCTGCGCGGTTTCGGGTCGGAGGTAGACGAGGTTCTCCTCGCTCTCCAGCGGTCCGGCGTAGCTCTTGAGCATGAGGTTGAAAGCGCGCGGTTCGGTCAGGTCGCGTCCGCCGCAGGCCGGGCAGTAGGGGATGCCGTCCTTTTGCGGAAGCTGATCGGCGCGGTGGCGGGCCTTGCAGGTTTTGCAGTCGACCATGGGGTCGCTGAAGGTGTCCTCGTGGCCGCTGGCTTTCCAGACGGCGCGGTTCATAATGATCGAGCCGTCCATGCCGACCATGTCCTCGCGCTCGTGGACGTTGCGGCGCCACCAGAAGTCCTTGAGGTTGCGTTTCAGTTCGACGCCCAGCGGACCGTAGTCCCAGAAGCCGTTGAGGCCGCCGTAGATTTCGGAGGATTGGAAAATGAAGCCCCGGCGTTTGCAGAGGCTGACAATTTTCTCCATGCGCTGGTGTTGGGCGTCTTTGGCCATGGTGGAGCGGCGACTCTACGCGGGCCGCGGGGGATGGACAAGATTGCGCGGATGCGCGGCGCCGTTTACTCGAAGGTCTCCGGCTTGGAGAGCCATTCCTTGGACTCGCGGGCGATGAGGCCGGAGAGGAGGAGCAGCGAGATCAGGTTCGGGATGGCCATGAGGGCGTTGGCGGAGTCGGAGAAGTTGATGACCAGTGAACTCGGGAAGGTCGCGCCGAGGAAGATGGCGAGGACCCAGAGCCAGCGGTAGACGGGGATGAGTTTGAGTCCGCCGAGGTATTCCATCGCTTTCTCGCCGTAGTAGGACCAGCCGATGAGGGTGGAGAAGACGAAGGTGATGAGGCCGAGGGTGAGGACGGGCGCGCCGATGTTCGGGATCTGGCCGAAGGCGTAGTTGGTCATGGCCGCACCTTCCTGTCCGCTGTTCCAGGCGCCGGTGACGACGAGCACGAGTCCGGTGACGAGGCAGATGACGACGGTGTCCCAGAAGGTGCCGGTCATGGAAACGAGGGCTTGTTGGGTGGGATTTTTGGCGCGGGCGGCGGCGGCGGCGATGGGGGCGCTCCCGAGACCGGACTCGTTGGAGAAGAGTCCGCGTTTCACGCCGGCGGCCAGCACGGCACCGAGGGCGCCTCCGGCCACTGCTTTGCCGGTGAAGGCGTCGGTGATGATGAGCGCGAAGGCGCCGGGGATTTTGTCCCAGAACATGGCAAGGATTACGGCGCAGCCCAGGAGGTAAGCGACGATCATGAAGGGCACGAGGACTTCGCAGAAGCGCGCGATCCACTTGATGCCGCCGATGAGGACGAGTCCCGTGGCGGCGGCCATGACGAGTCCGCAGGTGATGCGGATGGGCATTTCGGATGTGCCGTCGGGGAAGAGATCGAGAACGCTGGCGGTGACGGCTTTGGCCTGGAACATGTTGCCGATGCCGAAGGCGGCGACGACGGTGAAGAGGGCGAAGAGGACGCCGAGCCATTTCATGTTGAGTCCGCGTTCGAGGACATACATGGGTCCGCCGGACATCTCGCCGCGTTCGTTTTTGACGCGGAACTGCACGGCGAGGAGGGCTTCGGCGTATTTGGTGGCGATACCGAAGACGCCGGTGATCCACATCCAGAAGATGGCGCCGGGTCCGCCGGCGGTGACGGCGACGGCCACGCCGACGATATTGCCGGCGCCGACGGTGGCGGCCAGCGCGGTGGAAAGCGCGCCGAACGGGCTGACGTCACCCTCGGCTTTGCGCTCTGGTTTGAAGGTCAGTTTGATGGCGGGCCAGAGCCAGCGTTGGATGACGCCGAGGCGGAAGGTGAGGTAGAGGTGCGTGCCGACGAGCAGCACGAGCAACCATGGCCCCCAGAGAATCCCGCTGGTCCATTCGAAGAAGGTGTTGAGTTGGTCGACCAGGGGCAGCGTGGCGGCGGGTGGGTTCACGGCGCGCAGGCTGCCCCGCGCTCCCCCGGCGCGCAAACAATTTCTCCTCAGAGCGGCGGCGAGAGGATCCGGACCTTCGGGTCGAGTTGGCGGCGGTCGCGGTAGATCATCGGCGGGGTGCTGGAGCGGACCTCGTAGCCGGTCAGGACAAACTCCGGGTAGAAGGCATTGCTGGCCGGTTCGTAGACTTGTCCGCCGGTGAAGCGGCCCTGCAGGCGGTATTCCGTGTTGTTGTCGACGCCGAGCGTGCCGGCCGCGCGGTCGGGGGCGAGTTTGGTGTTCTCGTTGAGCATGACCAGTTGCGCGGTTTTCCACGGCTGGCCGGGTCGGCGCACCCAGCCCCACATTTTGTAGTCGTTCTTGTAGTAGCGGCGTCCGACGAAATAGTCGCCGGGCGCCTCGGCGGCGATGGCCGCGGCCACGCCGGGGTCGACCCGGGTGATGGTGGTCGTTTCGCAGCCGGCCAGCAGCACGGCAAGCAGGGCGGCGGGGGCGAGGCGGCGCAGGAGCATGGCCGCCAAGGTAGATTTCCGCGGCCGCGGGTCAAGGGCATCCGCATTGGCTTCCGCCGTCCGGACGTGGCATGGTGCGCCCATGATTTCGCTCTTGGGGGAGACCATGGAGTCGCTGACCGTCAAGCTCGGTGCGCTCGGGCACAAGCCCTACCGCGCGCGGCAGATCATGGAATGGGTCCATGAAAAGCGCGCCGGTGATTTCGCGGCCATGACCGACCTGCCGGCCGGGTTGCGCGGGCAGTTGGCCGAGGTTTTTCCCGCCGCGGCACTCGAGACGGTGCGGATGAGCGGCTCGGGGGACACGACGCGCAAATTTCTCTTCCGTCTGCCCGACGGACAATTCATCGAGAGCGTTTTCATCCCGGCCTCGCCCGCGCTCTACGGCGAGACGTCCGACCGCAAGACCCTGTGCGTTTCCACGCAGGTCGGCTGTGCCTACGGCTGCAAATTCTGCGCCAGCGGCTTGCGCGGCTGGAAACGGAATCTCTCGCCGGGCGAAATCACGGCGCAGGTCATGGCCGCGGAACAGGCCACCGGCGAGCGCGTCGACAACATCGTCTTCATGGGCATGGGCGAGCCGCTGGCCAACTGGAAAAATCTTTCCATCGCCCTCGAGATCCTCAACGCCCCGTGGGGTTTCGAGATCGGCGCGCGGCACATCACGGTGTCGACCAGCGGGCTGGTGCCGCAGATCCGCGAGCTGGCGGACCACCCCGTGCCGGTGCGTCTGGCCATTTCGTTGCACGGCGCGACGGATGAAGTGCGCGAGCAGATCATGCCGGTGAACAGAAAGTATCCGCTGAAAGAACTTTTCGAGGCCTGTGCTTACTTCACTTCGCGGCGGAAGCAGAAGCTCGGTTTCGAATACATCCTGATCAAAGACGTCAACGACTCGCCCGGGCAGGCGCGCTTGCTCGCGGCCCACGCGCGGCGGCTCGATGCCAAGGTGAATCTCATTCCCTACAACACGGTCGACGGACTGCCTTGGGAACGTCCGGGCGAGGCGCGGCAGCAGGAATTCGTCCGCACCGTCCGGGCCGGCGGCGTGGTCGCCACCATCCGGCGCGAGAAGGGGCACGACATCGACGCGGCTTGCGGGCAGTTGCGCTTGCGGGTGGAGGACGAGCTGGCGGCGGCTTCCTGAAGTTGCCAAAAGCGTCCGGCGAACGTAACAATCGGCGGCATGTCCACCGTTCTCGAGTCACCCGATCCCGCGGCCCGCAGCCGCGCGGCGGAAAACGAAGCGCGCGCGAAGGGCGAACTGCTCGGGGAGACCCTGACCATCAACATGGGTCCGTCCCACCCCTCGACCCACGGGGTGCTGCGCATCGTGCTCGAATTGGACGGCGAGATCATCACCAAGGCGGACGCGGACATCGGTTACCTGCACCGCGGCGACGAGAAGATCGCCGAGAACATGCAATACAACCAGTTCGTGCCTTACACGGACCGGCTCGATTACCTCGCGCCGCTGGCCAACAACGTCGCTTACGCGCTGGCGGTGGAAAAATTGATGGACTGGACTCTGCCGCCACGCGGTCAGGCCATCCGCGTCATTTGCTGCGAGCTGGCGCGTATTTCTTCGCACCTTCTCGGCATCGGGGCCTATGCCATGGACATCGGGGCGATGACGGTCTTCCTCTACACCTTCAAGCACCGCGAAGTGGTCTACAATCTGACCGAACAACTGACCGGCGCGCGCTTCACCACGTCCTACACGCGGGTCGGCGGGATGACGCGCGACATGCCGCCGGGCTTCGAGCATCAGGTGCGCGCTTTCATCAACGATCTGCTGCCCAGCCTCGAGGAAGTCGACAAGCTTCTCACCCGCAATCCGATCTGGCTCGACCGCACGAAAAACGTCGGCGTGATCAGCAGGGAAGACGCGATCGCCTACGGGTTGACCGGTCCGAACCTCCGCGGGTCCGGCGTGGACCACGATCTGCGCAAGGCGCACCCGTATCTCGGTTACGAGAATTACGATTTCGACGTGCCGATCGGCTCGGTCGGGGATTGTTTCGACCGCTATCTCGTGCGCATGGAGGAGATGCGGCAGAGCGCCCGCATTCTCACGCAGGCGCTGGACAAAATGCCGTCCGGCCCGATTTGCGTGGAGGATCCGAAGAATATCCTGCCGAAGAAGACCGACGTGATGACCAAGATGGAGGAACTCATCCACCAGTTCATCATCACCACGCAGGGCATCGACGCGCCGGCCGGGGATGTTTACTTCGGCGCGGAAAATCCGAAGGGCGAGCTGGGCTTTTACATCCACAGCAAAGGCGGCGGCGTGCCGTATCGCCTCAAGATTCGCGCGCCAAGTTTCGCCAACCTGAGCATCATTCCCTCGCTGCTGCCCGGTCATTATGTCAGCGATGTGCCGGCCATTCTCGGCAGCATCGATTTTGTCATGGGCGAGTGCGACCGGTAGAAAGTCTGCGGACGGCTGAGCCAGCCGTTCCTACCGAACAAATCGAAACGACCGCGCTTAGCGCTCGCGGTAGGTGATGCGCGCCTTGGTCAGGTCGTAGGGAGAAATTTCGATCTGCACCTTGTCGCCGGGGACGATGCGGACGAAATTTTTGCGCATTTTGCCGCCGATGTGGGCGAGGACGACTTTGTCGTTGGGCAGCTTCACGCGGAACATCGTTCCGGGGAGCACCTCGACGACGACGCCTTCGGCGGGGATGGATTCCTCTTTGGCCATGCGGTCAAGCAGTCAAACCGCTGGACGGCTCGAAATCAACCCACTTGACCAAAGAAGCCAGCCGCGCCACGCCGCCGTTGTGCCAGGTCCAGGGCGGATCCTGCATGCGGCCGACGGGACAAAATCGCGACGGACTTAGCGAGGCAAAGCGGTCGGCCAACTCCTCCGTGCAGGGAAAAAGTCCGACCGCGCCGATATGCCCGGCGGCCGGACCGATGGCACGGGCGATGTCATCGGGAAGCGGTTTGACGAAGATCACGCGGTTGAGCGGCGAGGCGGGAAGCCACGCGTCCTCCTCGTAAACGACGGTCCAATCCATGTTCCCCCCGCCTTCCCACAAGGCGACGCGCAGATCGTTGGCCGCGCGGAAGCGGTAAGCGGCGCGCAGGTTGGCGATCTCCGCTTTTTCCTCCACGGTGAGCAAGCCGCGCGGATGCGAGCGGTTGAAACGGTCCATCGCGGAGGAAAGTTTCTCCGCGTATTCGCGGGCGAAACCCGGTCGCTCTTCACGCACGTAGAAAACCCGCGGAGAGAGACATCCCTGCTGGTCGAAGAGCGAGGCGTCGCGCGCGGCACCGTCGCATGAGACGAATTCCGGATCATGCCACACGATGCCGAGACTGGCCTTGTGTCCGTGTCCGACAAAGACCTGCGAGGGCGAAACAAGTCCGCGGAAGCGCGCGAGGGTTTCATCCGAGCCGTAAACGATCACCGCGCCGGCTTGCGCCAGCCAACCGGGCGGCAAATCTTCGGAGACCACGACGGTCGCGCGGAGGGCATCGGGCAACCGGGAAACAAATTCGTCCACCTCGATGATTCCGCCGCGGGGGAGTTTGACCAGATTGCCGCTGCCGAGGAGGAGTCCTCCGATGAGCGATTGCAGCGCGGCATGCGGCGTGTTGCCGGCGACCACATGGAGGATGGTGCGCGGCGCGACGGCTTTGGCTTTGCCTGGGCCATGACCGACCCAGCGGTCAAGCGCCTCGCGGTTTCCCAGCTCGGCGCCCAGCCACGCGAGCAGATCCTCCGCGGCAACCGGGCCGAGCACGGACCGGAACGGTTGCGCGGCATCGGCGATGGCTGCGGCGCGATCAATCGTGTTCATCGCGTCATCCATTCGTCGGCAGCCCGCGAACATCCGCGGGGCAGCGCGGCCGGATCTCGCCCGAGCAACTCGAAAGCGTCGCCGCGTTTGATCGCGAGATCCTGCGTGCGGATGCCGACGACGGATCCGACGTTGGCCGCGTCATAGACGAGCACGATCCCGGTGCCGCCTTCGCCGACTTCCTGCAAAGTGACCGGATCGGCCACGACGGCACGGGCCCAAGGCGGACCGCGGTGCAAGCCGCGCGGACCCCGCGCGTAAAACTGGGAACTCAACTCGGTCATTCCGTATTCGTTGAAGATATTTTCCGGTGCAATGCCGAGCAGATCCGCGATCATGCCGTAAAGTTGTTCGCGCGAGATATTGCGGCCGCTCCCTTTGTAACCGCCCGTTTCCATGGCGGTCGAGCCGGGCGGCAAAGGGATCTTTTCCGTGCCAAGTTTTTCCATGAGGTGAAGAAACCCCAACGCCGTGCCGAGTAGGCAAACGGGAGCGGAAACGGCGCGCAAGCGGTCGAGGTCGATGATGCCGGCGCTCGCGATGAATGCTTCGCGCGGGGCCAGAGCCGCCAGCATGTGACTGAGCGAGGAATACGGGGCTTCGTCCGGATGCGGGGCGATGACGAGAAACGGCCCGGCGGGCAACCCGGCCGACCGCCATCCCTCGCGCACGGCCGTCTCGTAGATTTCCAGCGTGCGGAAATGGTGCTGTCCGAACCCCTCCCCGGTCGTGCCGCTGGTGCGGAAAGTCTTTGCCGTTTCATGCGCGGGAAAGCTGCGCAGGTCGGCGTGTTTGAAGGCATCCTGCGGGACACAGGGAATGTCACGCCAACATGCCACGGCGGCGCCCCTGCCGAGACTGCGGCAAAAAATGCGGTAGGGTTCGTTGTGACGGAATTGCCACGCATGCAAATCGGGCAGAACTTGCTCGAAGCGCCGGGACGGCGGATCAGCCAGCCATCGCCGCACTTCCTCCTGCAAATCCTCGATGTCACCCGCTTGTTCCGGCACGGGGCCGATTCTGTCAGCCCGCCGCGGTCAGGTAACGAAATTTTGGCCTCGCGCGGGGGGGCAGCGGAGGGTCATTTTGGGCAGGTGAAATTGCCCGTGACGCTCCGTTTTTTCGCCGTGACGCTGGTTCTGGCGGCCGCGGCGACCGGGCAGGAAGCCGTTCCGGAAGCGGGCACGGCGCGGGATGTGATTTCCAAGGCCGACGCCGCTTACAACGAAAAGAAATACGTCGAGGCCATCGCGGGATACGAGAAATTCCTCACGGACTTCGGCCTCTCGAAAGAAGCCGAGCCGGATCTGCCGCACGTGCGTTACAATTTGTCGGCTGCGCTCATGCAGGCGGGCAAATTCGAAGCGGCGGCCGAGGCAGCCGCGGAAGCGCTGAAATTGGAAAAGACGGGAGAAGCGCAGCGCGAGGATCTCAGTTTCTGGCGGGCCATCGCGCTGCTCCAATCCGGACAGGCGGAAGCGGCCCATGCCGCGTTGACCGAGTTTCCGGAAAAATTCCCGCGCTCGCCGCGGCGTCCGGACGCCGCCCTGCTTGCGGGCAACGCGTTGCTTGCCGCGGACAAAAAAAAGGAGGCGGCCGCGGTTTTCGGCGCCATCCGGAAAATTCCCGGCCACCCGCATCGCGGTCGCGCCGCCGTGCTCGAGCTGCACTGCCTTTTGGAAACCGGACAGGATGACGAGGCGCTCGGACTGCTGGCGGAGGAAGGTCCCAAGCAGGGCGAAAACATCACCCAGATCGCGACATTCCAAACGCTGGCCCTCGGGCTGGGCGGAAAGATGCTCGAGCAGGACCGCCAGCGCGACGCCATCCGCGCGTTGCAGAACATCTGGCCGAGGGAGCGTCTCATCGAGCGGCAAAAGGCATCCCTCGCCGAGATCGAGGCGCAACTCGCCGCGCTGGAGAATCAGCCGCGTCCGGATGTTTTCCGTCGAGGACAACTGCGCCAGCAGCAACGCGAGGTGCAGAAGGAATTGGCCAATCTGGAAAAAATCCCCTCGTTCGACGCCTCGGTGCGGTTCCGCCAGGCGACCGCCTTCCACCAACTCGAACGTTACAGGGAAAGCGCCCTGCTTCTCGAGGACATGCTGCGGCAGATGGAGCCGGACGCGGTGGTCGAAACCGCTTCGCTCAGCGCGCTGCAGAGCTGGCTGGCCATCGAGCGCAACGACAAAGCGGTCGAGGCGTCCGGGCTTTTCGAGAAAAATTTCCCCGCATCGAAAAGCCTCCCGCTAGTGCTTTACCTGCGCGGCACCGCGCAGCAGCGCGCCGAGCAGTTCGACCAGGCCATCGCGACTTTCGGGGCGGTGCGGGAGCGCTTCCCCGGCAGCGAACAGGCGGCGCGGGCGTTTTTCATGGAAGGGTTCACCCAGCTGCTGGCCGAACGCAACGAGGAAGCGGCGGCGGCACTCGGGGAATTCGGCAAGAAACATCCGGACCACGAGCTGGCCGAGGCGGCGAATTATTGGCGAGGCTCGGCATTGGCCTTTGCCAAAAAATTTCCCGAGGCCAGGGAGATTCTGGCCGACCACGGGGAAAAATTCCCGAAAGGCAACCTCTCCGGCCCCGCGGCGTTCCGCCACGCCTACTGCGCGCAGTCGATGAAGGATTACCCGGCGGCCGAGGCGGAATTGAAAGCGTATCTCGACAAATATCCCGAAGGCCAGGAGGCGAACGAGGCGCGCATCCTGCTCGGCGATGCGCTGCTCGCCCAAGCGAAGTCGGACGAAGGCAAGGAAGTTTATGCGGGCATCCCGCCGGAAGCGGGGCGTTTCCACGAGGATGCGCAGTTCAAACTCGCCAAGGTTCTCAAACTCGAGGAGGACTTCGAGGGCTTGCGCAAGCTGATGGGCGAATACCTCGCGGCTTACCCGAAAAGCCCGCGGGCCGCCGAGGCGCTTTTCCTCATCGGCCAGTCATGGCGGCTGGAAGACCAGCCGGAAAAAGCGACCGCGGAATACTGGAATGCCATCGGCCAGTTCGGCAACGACCCCGCGGCCCATTCGGTCGAGGATTTGTTCCTCGCGCTCGGTCGCCTCTACAAGGGCGAGTCGGAAAAGCGCGACTACCTGGCCGAGTTGCGCAGCATGCGCGAAAAGGCCGAGGCCGAAGACCGGAAAGTTCTGGCCGTCCGCACCATCTGGGCCCTGGGTCAGGCGGTGAAAAAAACCGATCCCGAACTTTCCGCCGCGCTCCTGCGCGAGGCCTCGGCGCAGGCCGATCCGGAAATCACCAGTCCGATTATTTTGTCCGACGGGGCGGAAGCGCAACTGGCCGGCGCGGCCGCCGGAGGCGAGGAAGCCGCGGCCCGGCGGACCAAAGCGGCGCAGCTTTACCGCGACATGCTCAAGTGGCACCCGCGCGCCGGGCAGAAAGACAAAGCCCTCGCCGCGCTCGGCCGCATGGCCATGGAAGACGGCGACCGCGAGACCGCGCTCGGTTATTACGCGCGGCTCGAGCGCGACACGCCGTGGTCATCGCTCATGGGCGAAGTCCTTATGACACGGGCGGGCATCGAAAAGGAAGCGGGAAGGACCGATGCGGCGGCCGACGCCTACACGCGCTTGCTCGCCGCGGAAAACGTCCCGGGCAAACTCAAGGCCCAGGCCCTGCTCGCACTGGGCGAGTTGGAAATGGAACGCAACCGGCCGCAGACCGCCATTCCCTACTACCAGCGCATTTACATCCTCTACGGCAAATGGCGCGAGACCGTGGCCCAAGCCTACCTTCGCAGCGGCGAGGCGTTCGAAAAGATCAACGACCTGGAAGCGGCCCGCCGCACTTACGAGGAACTTTCCGGAAGCGAGGACCTCGCCTCCCTGCCCGAAGCCCAGACCGCGAAGGAAAGACTCCGCCGGCTCGGACCGCCCCCCGCGGACGCCTCGTCATGAAAAAAATATTTTTCGCACTCGCCACCGTCGTGTCGTCGGTCTTTGTCCACGCGCAGGACGAGGTGCACACCAAGGACGGCGTGCGCCGGGGACTGGTGGTCGGCATCGACGAAACCTCCGTGCGCCTGAGCCTGCCCTCGCCCATGCCCGGACAACCCCCGGCCCGGGCCGCCATCCCCAGAGCCGATCTGGTCAAAATCGTTTTCGGGACCGACACGGCGCTGGATGCGGTGAAAAAAGACCGCTCGGCGGCTTCGACCGCGGCCGCGCGCGCGCGCTGGCAGACGCTGCAGCCGTTCCTCGGGGTTCCCGAGTCGCGCGCCGGCGAGGCGGGCAACCTCTGCGGCGAAATCCTTCTTCTCTCGAACGACCCCGCACGGCACGAAGAGGCGCTCGCCATTTACCGCCTGGTCGAAGCCGGCGCGTGGAATCCCTCCGACCGCGAAACCGCGCGGCGCGGACGGCTGCGCAGCATGATGAAATTGGGCCGGCTGGAGGAAATCGCCGCGGAAGTGGAGGAAATCGCGGCCACGTCCCAGGATCCCGAACTGCTCATCGACGCGCGCCTCCTTGTCGCGCAATCGCGGCTCGCCATGCTGGGCAAGTTGCTCGACGAAAATCCGCGCTGGTATGAGGATCCCCCCGTCCGCGCGGAACGCCTGCGCCTTCTCCACGAAACGGCGGACAACGCGCTCTATCCTTTTCTTTTCCACGGCACGCAACGCGCCCATGCCGCGCGCGGCCTGGGATTGGCGCTGGAGCTTTTCCGACTGACCGGCGACACGGAGGCGGCCCGGGGGATTGCCACGGACCTCGCGGAAATATATCCCGAAACGCCGGAAGCCGGTCCCGCGGCGGAAATTCTGCAGAAGAAAGAAAACGAAAAATCATGAAAACACCCACACCCTTGAAAATATGCGCCGGCGCGGCCTGGTTGCTCGCCGCGATGACCGCAGCCGCACTGGCCCAAGAGGCGTCGCCCTCGCCCGTCGTTCCCCCGCCGCCCGCGGTGGTGGAAAAAAGCCTGCTCGATCTTTTCCTGACCGGCGGACCGCTCATGTGGCCCATCCTGCTCTGTTCGATGGGCACCATCGCGGTCGGGGTCTACTGCTTCCTGCAGATCAACCAGAAGAAAATGATGCCGAAAACCCAGGAGGCGGCCGTTTCGCAATACATGCAACACCGCGATCCCAACTCGGCTTACCAGCTCTGCCAGAGCCAACCGAACGTCTTTGCCAACACGATGAGCGCCGCCCTGCTCAAGGTGAATTTCGAACGCGACCTGGCCAACAAGGCGTCGATGGAACAGGCCGCCGGTGAAACGCTCATGCAGGAAGAACAGCGGCTCATGATCTGGATCAATTACCTCAACATTTTCGCCACGATCGGCCCCATGCTCGGTCTGCTCGGCACGGTCACGGGCATGATCCAGAGCTTCGACCAGCTGGCCGCCGGACGCAGCGAGCCCTCGGATCTGGCCGGCGGCATCGGCGAAGCCATGATCACCACGGCGGGCGGCCTCATCGTCGGCATCCCCGCCATGTTCCTATTCTTCTACTTCCGCAACCTGCTGCAGGTGGCCATCGGCAACATCCAGAAGTCGGTCACCTTCATGATCGACGTCCTCTCGGGCGAACTCAAACTCGAGGGCGCCGTGCACTCGCACGACCTGCCCGCCGGGGAAGAAGCCGCCGGATAACCACGGCGGGGAGAAAGGAGCCATGAGAGTCCTGCGCCGGAGCGACGACGAGGTGGGTTTCCAGCTCGCGCCGATGATCGACATGACCTTCCTGCTGCTCATTTTCTTCATGGTCACCACGAAAATCTCCAAAGAGCAGATCAAGGAAGAAGTGAAACTCCCCGTGGCGAGCAACGCGGTCATCCCGGACGACGTGAGCAACCGCGACATCATCAGTATCGATGCGCAGGGCCGCTATTTCATCGGACAGGAAATCGCGGACAAGAAACGCGTGGCCGAGCACCTGAAGACACGCTTCGAAAACACCCCGCCGCTGCGACTCTACATCCGGGCGGACCAGAAAACGCCGGGCAAAAAAATCAAAGAGATCATGAAAATGGCCGCGGACGCCGGGGCGGTGGACGTCATTTTCGGCAGTTACCAATCCTGAGCCGTGAAAGTCCGCCGCCGAGACAGCCAGATGGTCGAGATGCAGATGGGACCCATGATCGACATGGTCTTCCTTCTCCTCGTCTTTTTCATGGTCACGGCCAAACCGATCAAACAGGAGAGCGACATCAGCCTCGGGCTTCCGGGAACGGTCGCCGCGGAGGAAAGCGTGGAACTTCCCGACGAGCAGCGCATCCGCATCGAGGACGACGGCCGCGTCGTGCTCAACGATTCCACGCTCGGCGAACCGGGCGACAGCGCCCTGCAGTCCCTCATCGCCACGCTCAAACGCTTCAAGGAATCGGCCGACGCCAACAAAACGGAGGCTCTGGTCACTCTTGATGCGGCGGACGGGACCGACCACCAGCGCATCGTCGACGTCCTCAACGCCTGCGCCAAGGCCGACATCACGGGCGTGACCTTTTCCGATCGTTCGTCCGAGGAGGAAATGTAGCCATGGCCCAGACCGCGCTCGATCCCCAGACGCAGGCCCGCCTGCGCCGCCGGCGCATCATTGTTTCGGTCATCGTGGCCAGCATCGCGCTGCATTTCATCGGCGCAATTCTCGCCGGGATCTGGATCGTGGCGCGCTTCATCCTCGCCACGCCGACGACTTTCGAGGTGAAAAAAGAAATCCGCATCGCGGCCGAGGAGCGCGAGCACCGCATGAACATGGCGGAATTCGACGCGGCGCGGCCTAAGCCTTCGTTCACCGACAAGATGTCGACCGCGCGCCCCACCGAATTCTCCCTTCCCGACCTGCCGACTCTGCCCATCGATGCGATGGCTGCCGTTGATCCGAGCGATATCGTCTCCAACCAACTCGACAGCCTCTCCGCGGCGGCCGGCGACGGCTCGGGTTCCGGCACCGGCGGCGGGCGCGGCGGGTCGATCAGTTTTCTCGGCGTGACCAGCACCGGCACGCGGGTGCTGTTGCTTTTCGACATCTCCACCACGGTGACCAAAGCCGTGGAGCGCGCCGGTATGCCGATGGAAAAGATCCGCGAGAAAGTGGCCGAGTTGATCGATTCGCTCAGCATCAACACGACCTTCGGCATCGGCCAATTCGCGCGGAACTATGCTTTTTTCGACAAGGAACTCCTGCCCGCCAGTGACCCCAACCGCGCCAAGGCCAAAGCATGGCTCAACGAGTGGTTCACGACCTCCGGATCGCTCAGCCCGAAGACGCCGAATGCCGTGCGCGGCAGCCCGGGATTTCTCGTCGTGATGGAAGAGGCGTTCAAACTTAAGCCGGATCTCATCTACGTCGTCTCCGATGGCGGGTTCTACCGCGGCGGAGGCGGCGGTTCTAAAGGCGAGCGGATTCCCTACGATGAAATCAACCGCAAGCTGCGCGAGTTGCAGGAGACCTTGCCGCAACCGGCCAACATCAATTTTATCGGCGTCGGCATGAGGAAGGAAAACCTCAAGGAGATGAAGTCCATCATCCGCTCGCGCGGCGGTCAGGGAAAATTCCGCGAGTTGGAAAACTGATCAACCCTTGCGTCGCTCGGCCAGCGGCGGCTTGAGTTTGGAGAGCGGTTTTTCGAGGAAGTGCCACGAGATCATCGCCGCACCGATCGACAGTCCGGCGAGGATCCAGACCCGCAATGCATTCTGGGCATCGGGCGTGATGCCGAGACGGCTGAGCGATGGACCGAAGATGATGTGCACGAGCACGTGGAAGAGGTAGATCCCGAGGCTGATCTTGCCGATGTAGACCAGCGGCGGTAGCGAAAGAAACCAGCCGACCGGCCCGCGCCACCCTTGCGAGGTTGCAGCGATGATCCAACCGATAAAGACGGCCTCCCATATTTCGATCGTGGCAATCCACGGACTGGATTGCGGGAAGTAGCGCAGCCAGCGCGCCACCAAAAGACAGAAGAACGCGAACACGCCCCACGACCAGCGTTGTTTTTCGGTCATGATGACCGTCCCGAGTTGCCCGCGTCCGAACCAAGCAACGAAGGCACCCGTGGCGAAGGAATCGAGGGATCCGAAGAGCATGGTCCAACGGACGACCGGATTGATGTCGCCGAAGACGCAGGCCAGACGGTAGCCCAAAGCAAGAACAACAGCGGCCCCAAGCACCGGCAAAAACCATCGGCGCGGCGTCAGCAAAATGACGATCGGCCAGAGCAGGTAAAATTGTTCCTGCACCGACAGCGACCACAAATGCGAGGTCACCGGCGGCCAGTAGCCGGTTTGCATCACGTGGAAATTCGAGGCGAAAGACAAATGCCATCCGATGCTGGAACGGGCCTCACCCAGACCGAACAAGACGGCAACAAACAACGAAAGGTATAGCGGCGGCACGATGCGAAGCAGCCGCCGGGCGTGAAAAACCGGCAACTCGCGCCACACACTGGTCCCGCGCGCCTGCGCTGCGTCCTGCGCTTTCCACAACCAGATCGTGATGAAATAACCGGTGAGCGCGAAAAAAAGCCGCACGGCGATCGGCCCGTATTCGAAAAATTCCGGGAGGCGCAGCCCGAAGTGGTGGAAAAGCACGCCCAGGATGGCCAGCGCGCGCAGGCCGTCGAGTTGCGGTTGGTAGAGCCCGCCCATCCCGCGTTGCGGCGTGGCGGGGGCGACACTGGCGGTAGTCGTCGGCATGGGGTTTCCGGCCGGGAGCGGCGAATTCTGGCTGGCCGGACCGGATTGGAAAGCCTAGAAGGACAACGATGGTGGAAATCTTGGAGAAACTCCTCCTCCTGCAGGAACGCGACCAGCGGCTGCAGACGTTCCTCCATGAAATCAATGCCGTGCCCGGGGAGAAGACCTCGTTGCAGAAGGAACTCGAGGCCGCGCAGCGCACGCTGGAGAACGACAAAGCGCGCGCCACGCAGATCGAAGTCGAGCGCAAGCGGCTGGAAGTCGAGGCGGACGGCAAGCGCGCGCAGATCGCCAAATACCAGACGCAGCAGCTCGAGACGCGCAAGAACGAGGAATACGCCGCGCTCAAGCACGAGATCGAGCGCGCCCAAAGCGACATCGCCGCGATCGAGGACCGCGAGCTCGAGTTGATGCAGGAATCCGAGGACCTCAAACCGTCCATCGCGGCGGCCGAGCAGAAGCACGCGGGGGAGAAGAACCGCGTGGCGGCGCTGATGAAAACCGCGGACGACAAGGTTGGCGTGCTGCAGGGGCGCGCCGACGCGGTGCGCGTCGAGCGCGAGGCCATCGCCGCGGAAGTGAAGGCGGCCGACGAGGATCTTTTCGAGCTGTACGAGAAGCTTTTCCGTTCGAAAGCGGGCCGCGCCATCGTTCCCCTCGAGGGCAACCATTGCTCCGGTTGCCATATGACTGTCACCCCCGCCACGCTGCGCGACGCCAAAGTCGGCGTCCAAGTCGTTTCCTGCGAGCAGTGCGGCCGCATCGTCTACACCCTGCCGGAGTGAGCCGGATGGACCGGTCCCGGCCGCCCGGGTTCCCGCCGTGAAGAAGGCGACGATTTATTACGCCGAGCTGGAGCCGTTCCGCGCATGGTTCCGCGAGGGCCGGCCCGTGCTGTGCTACCACAAGGTGGCGCGCAAGCCGCTGCGCGCGCGCGTCCGGTCGACCTTCATCCCGCCGCGGCTGTTCGCCGCGCAGATGCGGGAATTGCGGGCGGACGGCTTCCGCACGGCCGGTCCCGGTGCGTGCCTCGAGGAAGGCGGCGGCCGGCAAGTGGTGCTGACCTTCGACGACGGCAGTGCCAGCGCGCTACGGACCGCCGCGCCGGTCCTGGCGCAGCACGGTTTCACGGCCATCAATTACCTCGTGTCCGACCTGCTCGGCGGGATCAACCGCTGGGACACCGACCTCGGGGAAGTGCCCGACCGCCTGATGGACGAGGGGGAAGTCCGCGCGTGGTTGGCCGCCGGTCACCGGATCGGCGCGCACACCCGCACGCATCCGGTGCTGACGCAAATCCCGGCCGCGCGGGCGCGGGAGGAAATCGCCGGCAGCAAGAAGGCGCTCGAGGACCGCTTCGGTTTGGCGGTGCAGCATTTCTGCTACCCCTACGGCAAAGTGTCCCGCGTCGTGCGCGACATGGTGGAGGAGGCCGGCTTCGATACGGCGGTCACGACCGAGCCCGGCCTCGCGCGGGCCGGCGCCGATCCCTTCCTCATCCCCCGCCTCGGCGCGCGCGCCCACAGTCTGAATTTCCGCAATGTCCTCCTGCGGCTCACCGGCCGGCGTCCCGGATTCTCCCCCGAAGACCTGCGCGGTCTGCCGCCCGCGGCTTGACGGCCGTCAGCGGCCGGCGCCGCGCGGTTCGAATTCCTCGCGGAATTTGGCCACGAAACTCTGGGTCGGCCAGGCGCAGGCTTCGCCGAAGGCGCACACGGTGCGTCCGGCGATATGGTCGGCGATGCCGACGAGTTGTCCGGCATCGGTCGTCTTGACGTCGCCGTGGAGCATGCGGGTGGTGACTTTGGACATCCAGAGGCTGCCCTCGCGGCAGGGCGTGCACTGGCCGCAGCTTTCGTGCGCGTAGAAATCGTTGATGTTGTTGAGCACCCAGAGCATGTCGCGCGAGTCGTCGAGGATCATGACGCCGGCACTGCCGATCATCGAGCCGGCGGCGGCCAGCGAGTTGGCGTCCATCACGAGATCCATGAGGTCGACCTCGACGGTTTCCTCGGTCCCGTCCGCGGCCTTGCGCTTCATTTTGTATTTCTCGCCGGCGCGCAGCACCTTGGCCGAACTGCCGCCGGGGATGACGGCCTTGAGTTTGCGTCCGGGTTTCAGTCCGCCGCAGACGTCGTTGATCAACTGGCCGACGGTGACCTGGCCGCAGCCGAGTTCGTAATAGCCCGGACGCTGCACGTCGCCGCTGACGCACAAGGTGCGTGTCCCGCCGTCGCCGGGCGAACCGAGCTTGGCGAAGTCCGCCGCGCCCATCGCGATGATGTGCTTCACGTGGCAGAGCGACTCGACGTTGTTGACGATGGTCGGGCAGTTGTAGAGGCCGAAGACGGCGGGGAAATAAGGGGGTTTGATGCGCGGGTAGGGGCGCTTGCCCTCGAGCGATTCGAGCAGGCTGGTCTCCTCCCCGCAGATGTAGGCGCCGGCGCCCTGGTGCACGAAGATATCGCAGTCGAACCCGCTGCCGCAGACGTCCCGGCCGATGAAGCCGGCGGCGCGCGCCTCGGCGATGGCTTTTTCCACGATGCGGGCGGCCTCGGGGAATTCGCAGCGGATGTAGATGTAGGCCAGGTGCACGTTGAGGGCCCACGCGGCGATCATCATCCCCTCCAGGAGCTGGTGCGGATCCTCGTGCAGGATGTAGCGGTCTTTGAACGTGCCGGGCTCGGACTCGTCGCCGTTGACCACGAGGTAGTGCGGCTTGCCGTCGTCGCGCTTGATGAAGCCCCACTTCACGCCGGTGTGGAAACCGGCGCCGCCGCGGCCGCGGAGGTTGGAGGCTTTCACTTCGGCGGTGATTTCCTCCGGTTTCATCTTGAGCGCCTTCTCCAGCGACGCGTAACCGCCGTGCCGCCGGTAGCATTCGAGCGAGGTGTCATAGTCCTCGCGTCCGATATTTTTCAGGATCATGCGCTTCTCCGCCGGATGAGGGGCGCGGAGGGTTTTGCGGTAAGCGCGGTCCGCGTCCTGCAGCACGGCCGCGGCGTCCGCGGGCGCCAGTCTTTCCACGAGCCTGTCGCCGACCAGCGCGACGGGCGCGCTGCCGCAGCTGGCCAGACACTCGACGAATTCGATGGTGTATTGGCCGTCCGGGCTGTTCACCCCGTGCCCGTGGTCCGGCGCGTCCATCGCCCCGGCGGCGCGCAAGAGTTCGTCGCGGACCTCGTGGGACCCGGCCATGGCGCAGGACAGAGTGCGGCAGACGCGGATGGTCGTTCGGCCGGGCGCGGTCTGGCGGAACCACGGGTAGAAGGTGACCAGTTCGAGTATGTTGATCGGTTCGAGGCCCAGCTTGCGGGCGATCCAATCCACCCCGCTGTCGTCGATGTAACCGAAGTGGTTCTGCCAGAGGTGGAGCAGGGGAACCGAGGCGCTGCGCCGCGACACCGGGTAGTGGGTGATGGTTTCCTCGACCCGCGCCACCAACTCGGGCGGCACGTGGTCGGCTTGGCGGGGCGCGGCGGCGGTCATGAACGGCAATTTGTCCGCCAAGGTTACGCTTCCTTCAAGAAAAACGATGCCCCGGCACTTGCCAGTCCCGGCGGCATCTGCGAATCTTTACTCCAACACACCGATCAAACTATGAGCGAAAAAGAAACCAAGCACGCCGCCGAGAAATTCAAGAGCGGCAAGTCCCACGCCACCGAGGCCGCCCAGGAGTTCCGGGAGGCCGCGAGCGCGAAATTCCACGACCTGCGCGACACTTTGAACCAGCGCGCCGGCGAATACCGCGAGCGCGCCAACCAGGTCTGGTCCGACACGACCGGCCGCGCGCGCACCCTCTCCGAGGACGGCGAGGACTACATCCGGGAGAATCCGCTGCAGGCCGTCGGCATCGCCCTGGCCGCGGGGTTCATCCTCGGCGTCATCATGCGTCGCTGAACGCGCGGCGCATGAACGCATCACCCGGCGCGGACCGCCCCGAGGAGGTGACGGAGACCCCCGGCTTGCCGGCCGCGGCCGGCGCTTTCAATGCGGCGCTGGTGCGTTTCCTTCAGGCCTTGACGGGTCTGCTCGGTTTGGAATTGCGCGAGACCGGCGCGCAGGCGCTGCTGCTCGGCGCCCTCGCGGTGGCGGTCATCGTGGCCGCCGTCTTCGCCTACCTTTTCCTGCTGCTGGGCGCGACGATGCTGCTTGTCGGATGGCTCGGGGGCGGCTGGCTGGCGGCGCTTTTCGGCCTGTGCCTCTTCCATGTCATTCTCGCCGTCGCGCTGGTGCTCGTCCTGCGCGGCCGCGCGGTCAAACCGTTGTTCCCGGGCACGCGCGAAGCGCTGCGCCGCGAGATGCAAAGGCTCTCATGAACCGCGAAGACTACCTGCGCGAACTGGAAGCGGCCGGCGGCGAATTGCAGTCGAGGGTCCGCGAACTGGCCGCGGCCGCCAATCCGCTCAACCAATTGCGCGGCGAGGTGGCCCGCGACTGGAAATGGTGGCTGCCCGGGGCTTCGGTGGCCGGCTTCGCCGTGGCGCGCTTCCTGCGCCTGCCGGCCGGCCGCGCCGTGGCGGTCGGCGCGCCCCCGACTCCCGGAGGTGGGGCCGCGTTCTGGGTGCCGGTCCTGCTCAAGCTCCTACCGGCCACCCTCACCCAATTGGTGCCGCTCATTTTGAGTTTGCGCTCGGGCCGCAAGCCGTAGATTTTTCCGCCGCCGTGTCCGACTCCCCCGCCGCCGCATCCGTCGAAGTCGTCGAGGAACATCCCTCCGCCGTCCACGCGCTCGCCCACGTCGACCAATACCTGGCCATCGGCAAGGAGTCGGGGGCTTCGGACATCCACCTCAGCGTCAATGTTGCGCCGACTTGGCGCCGCTTCGGCACCCTCGAGCCGATCTGGCTGCAGGCCGACGAGCTGACGGCCGCCGACACCGAGCGTCTGGCCATGGGGTTTCTCAACGACGCGCAGAAAAAGCTCCTCGAGGAGCGCGGCGACGTCGATTTCGCCTACTCGAACGAGAACGGCCGTTACCGCACGAGCGTGGTGCGCCACCGCCTCGGCTACGACCTCGTCTTCCGCATCATCCAGACGCATGTGCGGACGATGGACGAACTCGGGTTGCCCCCGCAGCTCAAGCTGCTCACGCAATACCAGAACGGGCTCGTCCTGGTGACCGGCTCGGTCGGCAGCGGCAAAAGCACCACGCTGGCCGCCTTGGTCGAGGAGGTCAACCGCACCCGCCACGAACACATCATCACCCTGGAAGACCCGATCGAATACCTTTTCACGCCCCGGGGGTGCCAGGTCAACCAGCGCGAGGTGCACACGCACACCGAGTCCTTCGGCGCGGCCCTCCGCGGCGCCCTGCGCGAGGATCCGGATGTCATCATGGTCGGGGAAATGCGCGACCTCGAGACCATTTCCCTGGCCATCACGGCATCCGAAACGGGGCACCTCGTGCTCGGCACGCTGCACACCGGCAACGCGGCGCGCACGCTCGACCGCGTGCTCGACGTCTTCCCCGTGGACCAGCGGGACCAGATCCGCATCATGGTCAGCGAATCGCTGCGCGGCATCATTTCGCAACAACTCGTGCCGCGCGCCGACGGGGCGGGCCGCGCCCTGGCCATCGAGATCCTCATGAACACGCCGGCGGTGGCCAATGTCATCCGCGAGGCCAAGACCTTCATGTTGCCGGGCATCATCCAGACGGGCAAAAAGCTCGGCATGCAGTTGATGGACGATTCGCTTGCGGGTCTTTACCGCGCCGGCGTGATTTCCGCCGATGAAGCCGTCTCGCGTTCCGAGGACAAGCCCATGATGAAGCAATTTTGCGGGATGCTCTGACGCCATGGCCCACATCGACCAGCTTTTCGAGTTCCTGATCAACGCCGGTGCTTCCGACCTGCATCTCGCGCAGGGGCAGCCCCCGAAAATCCGCCGCCACGGCGATGTCATCCCCATCCGCGAGGAGATCCTCACTGCCGACGAGATGAGCTACATGCTCAGCGAAATTTGCACGCCGAAAAACTGGGAACGTTTCCAGCACAAGGGGGACTTGGACTTCGCCTACGAGATGAACGAGGACAACCGTTTCCGCTGCAACTATTTCAAGCAGGTGCACGGCCTCGGCGCCGTCTTCCGCCTCATTCCCACGCGCATCGCCACTCTCGACGACCTCGGGCTGCCGCCGGTCATCAAGGAGTTCGGCCACTTGCGGGGCGGGCTCGTGCTCGTCACGGGCCCGACCGGTTCGGGCAAAAGCACGACGCTGGCGGCCCTGATGGACTACATCAACACCAATTTCGCGCGGCACATCGTCACCATCGAGGAGCCGATCGAATTCGTGCATGCCAACAAGCGCAGCATCATCACCCAGCGCGAAGTGCCCGAGCACTCGGTGAATTTCCCCGTCGGGCTGAAAGCCGCCTTGCGCGAGGACTCCGACATCGTGCTCGTCGGCGAGATGCGCGATCTCGAGACGATTTCGCTGGCGTTGACCGCGGCCGAGACGGGTTTGCTGGTCTTCGGCACCCTGCACACCAACAACGCGCGCAAGACGGTCGACCGCATGATCGACGTCTTCCCGGCCGACCAGCAATCGCAGGTGCGCACCATGCTGGCGGCGTCACTGCGGGGCGTGGTGGCGCAGTTGCTTCTCAAGCGCCAGGACGGCGGGGGGCGCATCGCGGTCAACGAAATTCTCGTGGTCAACAGCGCCGTGGCCGCCATCATCCGCGAGGGCGCCACGCAGAAACTGCAGGACGCGATCGTGGGCGGCAAGGCGCAGGGCATGCAGTTCATGGACGACGCCATCTGGGCGCAGCTCCAGCAGGGTCGCGTTTCCCCGCACGAAGCGTTCATGAAGGCCATCGACAAAAACCGCTTCAAGGCTTACCTGCCGGACGACGAGGCGGCGCTGGCCAACTCGGCGGGCGGGGCGGCTTGACAACGGCCCTTGCCGCCCGCGCGGCGGCCCGATATCTGTGACGCAACCCCCGCGGTGCCGCGGTCGACACCCATGCCGAAATCCACCGTCCCCGCCGAGGAAGTAGACGCCTTCCTGCAGGCGCGCCACGACGACCCGTTCCACACTCTCGGCATGCGCCGCACCGGGGCCGGTCTCGCCGTGCGCGTCTTCCGGCCGGATGCGGTGTCGGTCAAGATTGTCGACCTCGGCAACCGCGCGCGGACGTTCGAGGCGGCCCAGCTGCGGGCCGGGGGATTTTTCGAGGCGGTGCTGCCCGCGGGGACGCGCGAATTCGACTATACGGTGCGGCTGAAAAACCGCGAAGGTGCCGAGTGGGAGGAGCGGGACCCGTATTCCTTCGGCCGCATCCTCGGCGACACGGACGTTTACCTGCACGCCGAAGGCAACCACTGGGATCTCCACGACAAATTCGGCGCGCATTTGACCGAGATCGACGGTGTCCGGGGAACGGTCTTCTGTGTCTGGGCGCCGAATGCCCGGCGGGTCAGCGTGGTCGGGGATTTCAACGACTGGGACGGCCGTGTCCACATCATGCGCCAACTGCTCGGCAGCGGTGTGTGGGAAATTTTCATCCCGGGCCTCGGGGAGGGCGCGCATTACAAGTTCGAGATCAAAGGCTGCCACGGCGATGTTTTCCTCAAGAGCGACCCTTTCGCCTTCTACGGGCAGCACGGCCGGCAGACGGCGTCCATCGTCTACGATCTGGACCGCTTCAAATGGTCCGACGAGGGCTGGATGAAACACCGTGCGAGTCAGGAGTGGCATAAAAAGCCGATCAGCATTTACGAGGTGCACCTCGGGTCATGGCAGCGCAGGGCCGACGACGGGGACCGGCCGCTGAGCTACCTCGAACTTTCGCACCGTCTGATCCCGTATTGCCTCGAGATGGGTTTCACCCATCTCGAGTTGATGCCGGTGGCCGAGCATCCGTTCGACGGTTCGTGGGGCTATCAGGTGGCCGGTTACTACGCGCCGACCAGCCGTTTCGGCAACCCGGACGAGTTCCGCCACTTCATCGACCACTGTCACCGGGCCGGCCTCGGCGTGATCCTCGACTGGGTGCCCGCGCATTTCCCGAAGGATGCGCACGGACTGGCGAAATTCGACGGCACGCATCTTTACGAGCATGCCGACCCGCGGCAGGGGGAGCACCGGGACTGGGGGACTTGTATTTTCAACTACGGGCGCAACGAGGTGCGGAATTTTCTCATCGCCAACGCCCTCTTCTGGTTCGACCGCTACCACATCGACGGCCTGCGCGTCGATGCCGTGGCCTCCATGCTTTACCTCGACTATTCGCGCGAAGGCGGACAATGGGTGCCGAATTGCTTCGGCGGCCGCGAGAACCTCGAGGCGATTTATTTCCTCAAGCGTTTCAACGAGGTCAGCTACGAGCGTTTCCCCGGCATCATGACCATCGCGGAGGAGTCGACCGCGTGGCCCGGGGTTTCCCGGCCGACTTACCTCGGCGGTCTCGGCTTCGGGTTCAAATGGAACATGGGGTGGATGCACGACTTCCTCCACTACATGAGCCTCGACCCGGTCTACCGGCGTTACCACCAGGGCAGCATCACCTTCTCGCTCCTCTACGCTTTCCACGAGCATTTCATCCTGGTGCTCAGCCACGACGAAGTGGTGCACGGCAAGGGCGCGCTGCTGGGCAAGATGCCCGGCGACATGTGGCAGAAGTTCGCCAACCTGCGCATGCTTTACGGACTGATGTGGGCGCATCCCGGCAAGAAACTGCTCTTCCAGGGCGGCGAGTTCGGCCAGTGGGACGAGTGGCGCCACCACCGCAGTCTCGACTGGCACCTCACGCAATTCCCGCTGCACGCCGGCCTGAGCCGTTTGGTCCGTCATCTCAACCATATCTACCGGGAGTATCCGGCCTTCCACGAGCTGGACGATTCCGGCGAGGGCTTCGAGTGGATCGATTTCCACGATGCCGACAACAGCGTCGTGGCTTTCCTGCGCAAGTCCTCCGGCGGCCAGCAACTCGTCTTCGCCATGAACGCCACGCCCGTGGTGCGGGGCGGCTACCGCATCGGCGTGCCGCACGCCGGCTTCTACCGGGAAATTCTCAACACCGACGCTGAAGTTTACGGCGGCGGCAATGTCGGCAACCTCGGGGGCGTCCCTTCCGAGCCGATCCCCTGGCAGGGGCGGGAGCATTCGATCCAGATCGAGTTGCCGCCGCTGGCCATCGTGGGATTCCTCGTGGAATAGGATTTGCATCCCGGAGGGAAGCCTGCTTATCTTTTCCCGACCATGAAATCCCCACTTCGTTCCCTGCGAGGCTTCACCCTCATCGAGCTCCTCGTCGTCATTTCCATCATCGCCATCCTCGCCTCCCTGGCCATTCCGGCGATTTCCAGCGCGCTGACCCGCGGGCAGATGACCCAGACGCTCAACAACGCGCGCCAATTGACCATCGCCACCCAGACCATGTCGATGGACACGACGACCGCCGGCGGCGGAGCTTCTTGGACGGTCGGTGGCAACGGGGAGCAGTTGACGGTCGACACCTTCAGTCAGGAGTTGATGACCGGAAAATACCTCACGGAATCCGACCTGCGGAAAATCTACGCGGCTCCCGGGGTCATCGTTCCCGCCAACACCACGAATTTCACGGCCGAGAATATCGCTTTCAGCATCATGCAGACGCAGGAAAGCTCGCCCTCCGACCAGCCCTTCGTCATTACCAGAAATTGGGAAAACGGCCAACTGACGACTAATGCTCCCTACGGGGACAAAGGCTTCATTGTGTTCCGCAAGGGTGGCGACGGGGGCACTTTCAGCCGTCCCTCGGATGCGACCAACCCCGCCGCGGTCACGACCAACTACGCCCAGCTTAAACCTCTGCAGTGACTTTCCGTGTCGCCGACTTGAGCGCGGCGATCGCCTGTAAGGCCTGACGGCTGATGGCTTCGTAGTCCGGCCTTTCTCCGCTTGAACCGGCCATCGGGTAAATGGCTCGCCCGATCCTGACTTCGACCGGCGTCGGTTTCGGCATCCGGGCTCCTTTGGGAAAAGCGGCGTAGGATCCCGCCACATGGACCGGCACCACCGGGGCACCGGTTTTCGCCGCGATCATCCCCAAGCCCGGTCGGGCGGGTTGCAGTTCGCCGTCCGCGCTGCGGGTTCCTTCCGGAAAAATCAGCACGGCCCCGCCGTGGCGGACCACGCGGATCGCGCCCATGAGGGCACTGCGGTCGGCGTTCTTCTGGTCCACCGGAATGACGTTGAGTTCCGGCAGGATCGGCCCCAAGACCGGCAGGTCGAGGAGGCTCTTGCGCGCGAGGTAATGGATGGCCCGCCGGCAGGCGATGCCGACGAGCGGGGGATCGAGGTAGCTGCAGTGGTTGGCCGCGATGATGCACGGACCGTCCTCGATCATGTTCTCCGCGCCGAGGACGCGGTAGTCGAAGAAGGTTTTCGCGACGGCTTTGCTCAGCGAGTAGCCGAGCAGATACCAGAATGTCATCCGTTGCTGCGGCATGCGGCGATGGCGGGGCCCAGGCCCTGCGCGGCCAATCCGGCGAGCATGGCGTCGACGACGCCCCGGACATCGAGGGTCGAGGTGTCGATGACGGTGGCGCCGGGGGCGATGGTGAGGGGATCCGTGCTGCGGGTGGAATCGATCAGGTCGCGGCGGGCGATTTCCTCGGCTTGCCCCTGGTTGCGTCGACGGCGCTGCCGGACCTGCGGCGGGGCGTCGATGTAGAATTTGTAGGGCGTCTCGGGAAAAACCGCCGAACCGATGTCGCGTCCTTCGACCACCGTCCGGCGTCCCTGCGCGTGCGCGCGGATGGCGGCGGAAAGGATGTAGCGGACGGCCGGCACGGCGGAAACCGGGGAGACACAGGAGTTGACCGCGTCCGTGCGCAGATGCGCCCGGGGATCCTCGCCGTCGATCAGCGGATAGTAATCCGTGCCGTCGCAACGGATCTCGACGCGGGCCTGGCCGGCGGCCGCGGCGACGGCCCCGGGGTCGTGGCAATCGACGCCTTTTTGCCGGCAGTGCCAGGTCAGGGCCCGGTAGAGATCGCCGGAGTTGAGGAAGCGGTAGCCGAGGCGGGAGGCGAGGGCCCGCGCCACCGTGCTCTTGCCCGAAGCCGCGGGGCCGTCGATGGCAATGACCGATGTCTCCGGTGCGGGGGAATCAGCGGCGTCCATGGACCAGGCGTTCGAGTTGCCCGGAGAATCCCGGGTAGGATGTTTCCACGCAGGCGGCATTTTCGATGACCGTCTCGCCCGCGGCGAAAAGCCCCGCGATGGCGAAGGCCATGGCGATGCGGTGGTCGCCGTGGCTGTCGAGGCTTGCGCCGTGCAAGGGGCGCCCGCCGCGGATCTCCAGACCGTCGGGATGCTCCGTGACGTCCGCGCCCATGGCCGCGAGGTGGCGGGCCACCACGGCCAGCCGGTCGGATTCTTTGACGCGCAACTCCGCCGCGTCTTTGATCACGGTGGTGCCGGCCGCCAACGCGCCGGCCACGGCGAGAACCGGCAATTCGTCGATCACGTTGGGGATCTCGGCGCCGCCGATTTCCGTGCCGCGCAGGGCGTGTCCGGAAATTTCGACCCGGCCGCACGGCTCGCCGGGGCCCTTGGTCTGTTCTTCTTCGCGCAGCCTGGCGCCCATGCGGAGCAGCACCGCGAGGATTCCGGAGCGCGTCGGATTCAACCCCAGGCGGTTGATCCGCACCGAGGAACCGGGTTGCGCGGCGGCGGCCACCAGCCAGAACGCGGCGCTGGAGATGTCGCCCGGCACATCCACCGCGCGGGCCTGCGGCAAGGTTCCGCCGCGCACGGAAACGGTCGTTCCCTCGCGCCGGACCGGCACGCCGAAATGCTCCAGCAGGCGCTCGGTGTGGTCGCGCGTCGGCACCGGTTGGTCCACGGTGGTGACGCCGCCGGCGAAAAGCCCGGCGAGCAGGATGGCGCTTTTGACTTGGGCACTCGGCACCGGGAGGCGGTAGGCGAGGGGTCGGAGGGCGGCGGTCCCGTGGACAACGAGGGGCGGGCATCCGCCGGCTCCCTCGGCTTCGAAGACGGCCCCCATCTCCCGCAGGGGCTCCATGATGCGCCGCATCGGCCGGCGCGAGAGGGAGGCATCGCCGGTCAGGCGGCAACGGAACGGCTGCGCGGCGAGGAGTCCGGACATCAGGCGCATCGTGGTGCCGGAGTTTCCGCAGTCGAGGTCGTCCGCCGGCGCGGTGAACCGGCCCCGCACGCCATGGACGATGTGTTCGTCCGGCGCGAGGCTTTCGACCGTCACCCCGAGTTGGCGCAGGACGCGCAGGGTCCCGAGGCAATCCTCCCCGGGAAGGTAATTGCGCAGCCGGCAGGCGCCGTCGGAGAGGGCCGCGAGCATGGCGGCACGGTGCGAGATGCTTTTGTCGCCCGGCACCTCGATGTCCGCCTCGATCTGCGGCGCGCGTTGCACACGGATTTCCATGGTCACATTGGTGTCATAATCTCTCCGCGCCGCGCCGCGGCGCGCTCGAGAAACGCCCGGAGCGCCGGGGCGTCTCCCTGCTCCAGCAGGCCGCGGACCGCCGCCACCGACGCGCCCAGTTTTCCCAGGGCGGCGATCACCTCGGTGCGGTTGGAGGACAGGATGGCGGTCCACAGTTCCGGGGAGCCCGAGGCCACCCGGGTGGTGTCGCGGAAACCGCCCGCACACATGGCGGCCGCCTCCGGGCTTTCGTCCTCGAGCAAGTTGACCAAAACAGCGGCGGCCACATGGGGCACATGACTGGCGACCGCGGCGGCGCGATCATGGGCTGCCGCCGGCATGGAGATGGTCCGCATGCCGACAGAGCGCCAGAAATCCTCCACCACCCGCGTCGCTTCCGGACGGGAGGACGGCGTCGGCGTTACCACACAAAGAGCCGTGTCATAAAGGTCCGCGCGTGCCGCTCCGAGGCCCGCAGCCTCCGATCCGCACATCGGATGGCTGCCGACAAAATTCCGGTCGGGCGAAAAAATCCGCTCCAGTTCCGCAACCACGTTTGCTTTGACGCTGCCCACATCGGTGACGGCGCATTCCGGGCCGACGCCCGGCGCGGCCGCGGCGGCAACCTCCGCCAATTTGTCGACCGGAACGCAGAGCACGGCGATATCCGCACCCTGCGCCGTTTGCGCGGCATCGGTGGAAGAAAAGTCGGCCAGGCCCCGGTCGCGCAGGTGCTGCAGTGCTTCCTCGCGGCGCCCCCAGACGCGCAAGCTCGTCCCCGGATGCCGGGCACGCAGAGCCATGAGCAACGAACCTCCCATGAGGCCCGGTCCGAAAACGGCAACGGTTGTGTTATGGCCGCTCATCACGCGGCTAACATGACAAGCCGCGGGCGTAACCTCACGCCGGAAAATACGCGGTCAGGGAACGAGGAAAATGCGTCCGGTGTAGGGATCTTTGACTTCCGTGCCCGGGGGAAAACCGCGCACGTCGACGAAGCCGGCACTCGGTGCGTGCGGACTGGTGACAAAGCCGGGTTTTCCGGGAACGGGAATGCCGTAGGAAATTTCGGGCGTGGGCAAACTGACCGGCGGCGGCGTGGGCGCCGGGGTAGGCGTGGCCACCGGGGTGACGAGTGTCGAATCGGTGACACCGGCCGAGGTATCCGTGCCGCTGAGCGGCGGCAACGTGCCGGTCGTCGCGGGTTGCGGTTGCGCCGGGGCTTGCGGCAGGGTCTGGGTTCCGCCGAATCCGTAGCGGTTGCGCGGGGTCGGGGCGGGCTTTTCCTCGGGTGTGCAGGCGGCGACCAAAGCCGCCACCAAAAGGGGAGCGAGCAGAGCCGGAAGGCGGATTTTCATCCGTCAAACAGGAACAGACTTCCGCGCCGATCGCAAGGCCAATCTCAATCCGCTTCCCCGTCCGCGGCCCGCATGGCCTCCCGGAGATGTCCTTCGATCCGGCCATCGAAAAGGGCGCGCCCGATGATCGCGCCGGCCAGGCCGCCGATGCGTTCGAGCTTCACCAGATCGGCGGCCGAAGACACCCCGCCGCTTGCGATGACCCCGGCCGGGACGGCGTGGGCGATCTCGGCGGTGGCTGCGTAATTCGGACCCTGCAGCATGCCGTCGGTGGCGATGTCGGTGTAGATGATGGCCGCCGCGCCCGCGCCCGCGGCACCGCGGGCCAGGTCGAGGGCGCTCAGGCCCGTGGTGCGCGTCCATCCCTTGACCGCGACCATCCCGTCGCGGGCGTCGATCCCGACCGCGATTTTGTCCCCGCCGAACCGCTGCACCGCGCGCGCGACGAAGTCGGGCGATTCGGCCGCACGGGTGCCGATGACCACGCGCGCGACGCCCGCGGCCAGGGCTCGTTCGATGGCGGCTTCGTCGCGCAGGCCGCCGCCCAACTGCACGGGAACGGCCGCCTCCCGCGCGATCCGGCCCACGATGTCCAGGTTGGACTGTTCCCCGCTGAACGCCGCATCGAGGTCGACGATGTGCAACCAGTCGCCGCCGCGCTCCGCCCAGGCGCGGGCCACGGCGGCGGGATCGTCCGAGTAGACGGTCTTGTCCTCCGCCCGTCCCTGGCGCAGCCGCACGGCTTGGCCGTGCATCAGGTCGATGGCGGGATACAGGAGCATGTCAAAGGGCGCACTCGCGCACGAAGTTTTCCAGCAGGCGCAGGCCGGTGGCCTGGCTTTTTTCGGGATGGAACTGCATGCCGTGCACGCGTCCGGCGCGCGCGGCCGCGGCGAATTCCACACCGTGCCGGCTCGTGGCCGTGACCAGACCGGCGTCGACCGGGACCGGGTAGTAGGAATGGACGAAATACACGCAAGCGGGATCCGGTGCGCCCGCGAAGAGAGGTTCGTCCGCGCACCGCCGCAGGGTGTTCCATCCCATGTGCGGAACTTTCAGTCCCGGCTGCCGGGGAAAACGGACAACGCGTCCGCTCCAGTGCCCGAGTCCCGCCGCCTCGGGCGACTCGTCGCTTCCTTCGAACAAAATCTGGTAACCTAGGCAGATGCCGAGGTAGGGCCGCCCGGCTGCGAGCCACGCGCGCAGCGGCGCGGTCAGGCCGCGAGCCTCGAGGCTCCGCGCGCAATCGCCGAAAGATCCGACGCCGGGCAGCACAACGGCGGCGCAGCCGGAGAGCGCTTCCGGCGAGTCGCAGCGGACAACGTGTGCACCCGCCCGTTGCAGAGCTTTTTCCACGCTGCGCAGGTTGCCGCTGCCATAATCGATGATGGCCACGCGTGGCGAGTCGGCCATGGATCAGAGCTGTCCCTTGGTGCTCGGCACGCCTTGCACGCGCGGGTCGATTTGCGTGGCTTGGTCGAGCGCGCGGGCCAATCCCTTGAACACGGCTTCGGCCATGTGGTGCGTGTCGCGCCCGTCGAGGAGCGCGACGTGCAGGTTGAGCCCGCCTTGCACGCTGAACGCGCGCAGGAATTCCTCGAGCAGCTGGAACGGAAAATCCCCGATCGGCCCCGCTTCCTCCGGCGCCTCGTAGGCGAGGTAGGGACGGCCGCTGCAGTCGAGGGCGATGCGCGCAAGGGCGTCGTCCATCGGCAGGAGACACCACCCGTAGCGGCAGAGTCCTTTTTTGTCGCCGAGCGATTCGCGCAGCGCCTGGCCGAGGGCGAGGCCGACGTCTTCCACGGTGTGGTGGGCGTCCACATTGAGGTCGCCCTTGGCCTGCAGATCGAGATCGAACAACCCGTGCTTGGCGAACAACTCGAGCATGTGGTCGAAGAAGCCGATGCCGGTGGCGATCCGCGCCCGCCCGCTGCCGTCGACGGCGAAGGTCAGTTCGATGTCGGTTTCACGGGTCCGGCGCTTGACGGTGGCGGTGCGGTTCATGGTGCGGCGGTCTTCGGTTCCTCTTTGGCTTGGCGGGCGGCTTCCTCCTGCGCCTTTTTCAGCGACTCCTGCAGCGGGGCCAGCTGGCCATACTGGGGCCAGAGTGTCTTTGCCTCGTCCAGACTCGTCGTGGTGCCCTGGAGATCTCCGCTCTGGAGTTGCTCGCGGGCGGCACGGGCGGCTTGGACAGCGGCTGCCATTTTGGCTGTGTCCACTTTGCCCAGGCGGGCGTCTTCGCTGTCCGCGAGCCTGGACAGATCCTCGAGCGCCGTGGCATCGGGCAAGACGGGCAGCCACTTGCCGCCGCTTTGCTTGACGCGTTCGATTTGCGCCTGCACGGCGGCTTTTTCCTGCGCGATGCCGGCCTCCATCTGCAGGCGCCGGTCTTCGCTGGCCAACTGCAGACCCTGCTCCTGCTCGCGCGTGCGACGGTCGAGGTCGGCGCGCGCGCGGACGAGGGAGGCGCGGAGTTTTCCGATCGAGGCGAGCGCGACCGGCACCGCTTCGGGGTAAGACGACGAAGTCGCGTGGTCTTTTTCCAGCACCTCGAAGGCCGCCAGCGCCGCGGCGGGATCGGGGGCGGCCTTCATTTTGGACAATTGCACGCGTCCGCCGATTTCCGCGCTTTCGGCCGGTGCGGCATCCCGGGGGATCCATTCGCCATCGACCTTGACCTCGCCGGCCGCGAGGCGCGCGCGTTCGGATTCGAGGGTCGCGGAGAGTCGGCGCGCCTGCGGCATGTGCTTGCTGTAGGCGTAGTTTTTCATGAAGAGGCGCACGGGTTCGAGGAGCGCGTCGTAAACGGCGGGGTTGTCGGCCGTGCCGGGCGGGGTGATCCGCGCGATGTCCTCGAAGGCGAGATCGTCCGGCCCGGACCGCCGGATTTTGGCGACCTCGGCGCGCGGATAGGACTTCTCCTCGCGGATGGTCGGACTGCTTTGCACTTCGATCCGCACGGTCTCGGGACCCACCGAGAGGATTTTGCCTTCGACCGTGGTGCCGTCCTGCAATTCGATGGACTCGGCCGCCGCCGAGGCCCAAGGCAGGCACAGCAGGCTTATCAACATCAACTTTTGCACCGGATCAAATTAGCGATTCGGCGGCCCGCCGTCACGCGGCAATGCGCTGCACGATCTCCCGCCCGATGGCGAGGCATGCGGTGGCGGCGGGGCTCGGGGCGTTGACGACATGCAGGGCGCGCGGGCCGGCCACGAGGCGGAAATCCTGGACCAGTTCGCCATCGCGCGAAATGGCCTGGGCGCGGACCCCGGCGCCGCCGGGGGCGAGGTCTGCCACGCGCAGATCGGGCACCAGACGCTGCAGCGATCGACAAAAAAGTTTTTTGCTCAGCGAGCGGACGCCCTCGTCCCACGCCATGCGCGGATGGCGGGCGAGGAATTTCCACAGGCCGGGGAAGCCCGCGGCATCGGCGAGGTCGCGCGCGTTCCACTGCGTCCGGCGGTAGGCTTCGCGTCCGAAAGCGAGGACGGCATTGGGTCCGGCTTCGGTGCCGCCGTGGATGAGCCGCGTGAAATGGACGCCGAGGAACGGGAATTTCGGGTCGGGCACGGGATAAATGAGATGGCGCACGAGATGCGCGGCCCCGGGGCCGAGTTGGTAATACTCGCCGCGGAACGGAACGATGCGGTCGGCGGGGTCGAGCCCGGCCAGGCGGCACACGCGGTCGCTGTGCAATCCGGCGCAGTTGACGAGGAAATCGCCGGCGAATTCTCCCGCGGCCGTTTCGGCGATCCAACCATCGGATGTCTCGCGCAGCTCCGTGAGCTTTGCGTTGGTCGCGATGCAACCGTTCATCGCGAGAACGTCGTCGCGCAGCGCCTCGCACACCGCGGCGTAGTCGACGATGCCTTCCTCTGGCACATAGAGCGCGGCGATCCCGGCCGCGTGCGGTTCGAGGGTGCGCAGGCCGCCGCGGTCCAGTCGCCGCAGGCCGGTCAGTCCGTTGGCGTGCCCGCGCGTCTCGAGTTCGCGCAGGCGCGGGATTTCGTTTTCGTCGACCGCCACCACGACCTTGCCGCAGATTTCGTGCGGGATGTTTTTCCCGCGGCAATAGGCGGTCATTTCGCGGATGCCCTCGACCGCGAGCCGCGCTTTGAGCGATCCGGGCTTGTAGCAGAGGCCCGCGTGCAGCACGCCGCTGTTGTGCGTGCTTTGGTGGGCGCCGACGCGCGCTTCCTTTTCCAGCAGGGTCAACGACGGCACGCGCCCGGAGCGGAGCAGTTGCCGCGCCGTGGCGAGTCCGACGAGTCCGCCGCCGATGATCAGGGGATTCCGCATGGGGTTGCCGCCAAAGAAAAAGCGGCCCCGCATGAGATGCCGGGCCGCTTTCCTGAAAGACGTCTGGTGCGCGCCTTTATTTCTTCTTCTTGAGCAGCGGGAGGCCGGTGCGCTCGTTCTCGGAGACCTCGTAGCCGGCGGGGAGGGCGTCGATGGCGCCTTCACCGGGCTGGCCCGCGAAGTAGTAGAGGGTCACTTCCTGTCCGCCGCGCAACTTCTGCAGGCGCGCGTGGAGGAAATAGGTTTTGCCGCTTTTTTTGCTGACTGTGCTGAATGCCATGGTGGTTTGTTTCCTTTCTTTGTTTCGGTGGGAATATCAAGAGGTCAGATGATGCCGGCCTTCTTGAGAGTGGCGTAAGCCCCGTTCTTGTTGATCGTCTTCAGGGCGCGGGCGGTGAGTTTCACTTTGACGAACCGCTTGAGCTCGGGCACCCAGATGCGCTTTTCCTGGAGGTTCGGGGTAAAATAGCGGGGCGTGTTGGCCGTGACGTGGCGGCCGACGCCGCCTTTCTTCTTGGCCATACCGCGGCGGTGGATGGTCGAACCGCGCTTGGGCTTGGCTCCGGTGACACTGCAAACTCTGGACATAACTTTCGGGTTCTTCTGTTGGTTAGGCTTGATGTTGGTGGACGAGGCCCTTGCCTTCAAGCATTTCAAGATCGGCATCGACCATGATTTGGACGAGTTCCTTGAAACGGACTTTCGGTTCCCAGCCGAGTTGGCGCTTGGCTTTGGCCGGATCGCCGATGAGGAGATCGACTTCGGCGGGTCGCTCGTAGCGGGCGTCGTATTTCACGTGTTTCTGCCAGTCGAGGCCGACGTGGCCGAAAGCTTCTTCGACGAATTCCTTCACCGTGTGGGTTTCGTTGGTGGCCAGCACGTAGTCGTCGGGTTGGTCGGCCTGCAGCATGCGCCACATGCCCTCGACGTATTCGGGCGCGTAGCCCCAGTCGCGTTTGGCGTCCATGTTGCCCAGGTAAAGTTCGCTCTGCAGGCCGAGTTTGATGGCGGCCACGGCGCGGGAAATTTTGCGGGTCACGAAGGTTTCGCCGCGGCGCGGGCTCTCGTGGTTGAAAAGGATGCCGCTGCAGGCAAAGAGGTTGTAGCTCTCGCGGTAATTCACCGTGGCCCAGTGGCCGAACATCTTGGCGCATCCATAGGGGCTGCGCGGCCAGAAAGGCGTGGTTTCCTTCTGGGGAATCTCCTGCACCTTGCCGAACATCTCGCTGCTGGAGGCCTGGTAATAACGCGGCTTCACGCCGGATTCGCGGATGGCTTCCAGAATGCGGATCGTCCCCACGCCGGTCACATCGGCGGTGTATTCCGGTATGTCGAAACTGACGCGCACATGGCTCTGCGCCCCGAGGTTGTAGACCTCGTCCGGTTGCAGTTCGTAAAGAAGCTTGGTCAGGTTCACCGAGTCCGCCAGATCGCCGTAGTGGAGGAAAAGGCGCACCCCGTTGACATGCGGATCCTGATAGAGGCGGTCGATGCGGGCCGTATTGAACGTGCTGGCCCGGCGGATGATGCCGTGGACTTCGTAGCCCTTGGAGACCAGCAGGTCGGCCAAATACGAGCCGTCCTGCCCGGTGATTCCTGTGATGAGCGCCTTTTTCATGTCCGCTTAAGAGGCGGACACAGTAAGGGCCCCCTCTTGAAGGGCAAGCAAACTTTCGATCCCGGCCCGCCCGACCCGCAGCATCTCGAAGAGTGCCTCCTCGCCGAAAGTGGCCTCTTCCCCGGACCCCTGCACCTCCACAAATTCCCCGCTCTGGGTCATGACCAGATTCATGTCCACTGAAGCATCCTTGTCCTCCAAGTAATCCAAATCGAGAAGCACTTCTCCCCCGACCACCCCCACGCTCACGGCGGCCACGCGTTCTTTGAGGGCGGATTCCTTGATTTTTCCCTCCCCGATCAGTTTCCGGCAGGCCAGTTCCACCGCCACGCAGGCCCCCGTGATGGCGGCCGTGCGCGTCCCGCCGTCCGCCTGCAACACATCGCAATCCACCCACAGCGTCCGCGGCCCGAGCTTTTCCAGATCGACCACGGCCCGCAGCGAACGCCCGATGAGCCGCTGGATTTCGGTCGTCCGCCCGTCGAGCTTGCCGCGGGAAATGTCCCGCTGTTTGCGGTCCAAGGTCGCGTAAGGCAGCATCGAATACTCCGCGGTCAGCCAACCGCCCGGCACTTTCTGCACCTGCATCCAGCGCGGCACGGCTTCATCGATGGTTGCCGCGCAGACGACCTTGGTGTCGCCGAACGACACCAGCACGGATCCCGCCGCGTGCGGCGCGATGCCCTGCTCGAAAGTGACCGGACGCAAACCGTCCGCCGCCCGACCGAAAGAACGTTCCATCCGCGCATGACAAAGCGGATGCACCCGGTTGGCAAGCACCGAGGCTACGGCTCGATGGTGCGGCCCGTGTCCTTCGGCTTGCGGAACAGCGCGATCATCACGCCTTGGATCACGAGTTCATGCGCGGGGATGAGATCGGGGTATTTCGGATTTTCGGCGCGCAAAAACGGACGCCGGTGGCGCACGAGATAACGTTTGAGCGTCGTCTCGCCGTCGATGAGCGCGGCCACGATGTTGCCGTGGTTGGGTTCGCGCAGTTCGAGCACGACAAGGTCGCCGTCGAGGATGTGCGCGCCGGTCATGGAATCGCCGCGCACGCGCACGGCGAAGGTGCGCGCCGTGCGCCGGATGTCGAGCGAATCGAGGTCGGCGTAGACGCAGCCGTCCGGACGCTGTTCGCGCGTGTCGGGAAACCCGGCCGGGATTTCGCCGTAGACGGGGATGGCGGCGACCTCCTTGCGGTCGTCGCCGGCGACCTTCAAGGCGCGGGCCGACCCGGGTTCGCGGTGCAGGAGTTTTTTGCGCTCCAAGGCGCGCAGGTGCGAAGCCGCGGCGTTCGGGCTGGCGAAGCCGAAATGCGCCTGGATCTCGCGCACCGTCGGCGGCAACCCGTGCCGCGCGCGATGGCGCCCGATGTAATCGAGGATCTGCTGCTGGCGCGCCGTGGCTTTGCTGGACATTTGTCCAGTATTCTCCCGACCGCGGCGGCGGTCAAGCGGGCGCGCCGCCGCCGAGCAATTCCTTCCGCCGGCGCTTGGCTTCCTTGCGCTCCTTTTTCAGTTGCGCGTAAAGACGGTCTTTCTGCTCGGCGGTGAGTTTCGCGACGGCCTCCGGATCGCCGGCTTCCTCGAAATCCAGCGAGGTCACTTCCACCGGCCGCAGCGCGACGATGCGGTGGCCGCAAATGATGCCGATATTTTGCCCGGCCAAAGCATCTTTCAAATGCGCGCCGAGGTGCTTCTTGGCCTCCGTGATGGTGACGGTCTTCACGTTTGCGGCGTCGCGGGCCACGCGATGATGACGCCGAACAGGGCGCCGAAGAGCGCGCCGCGCCACCATGTGGCCGTGAGCGGACAGGTGCCGGACGTGCATTGGCCGAAGTAGCCCAGCGCGGCGCCGACCGCCGCGCCGATCAGGACGGGAAGAAGGAAACGGGTCATGGCTTCAATTTATCCCGCAGTGACGGATTGCAAAGGCAAAGCGGGCGGGTTTTCCTCGCGGCATGTCGAAAGCGCTGGCTTTGCGCCCGAAGGGCAGGCACCCGCTGCATGTGCTGCGGGAGTGCGAGGTCTGGCCGGCGGAGTTGACCGCGGATTTGCCGGACGGCCTGCGCGAGCGCGTGCTCTCGGGCCTCCCGCGCCTGGAGCGCGCCGATCAGGCGTGGTCGGTGGTCGGTCTGCGCTCGGACAAAGTCCTGCAGGAAATTTTCCACACCGAGGAGGCGATCACGCTGGCCGATGTGCCGCGCCTTTGCTCCGGGCTGCCGGGGATCGACGGCTGCCTCCTGGCGCGGCGGCACGAGGTGCTGGCCGAATGGACGATGCCGCTCGACCTCAAGCAGCGCGAGTTGCTGGAGTCGGCCTCGGGGGCGATGGATCGTGCGGTCGATGCGCGCGGCGCGGGCTGGGGCGAGCCGCGGGGAATCACGCTGCATTTGGAAGTCGGCAGCGCGAGTCTGTTGCGGTGCGGGGCGTTGCAAATGCTCGTGCTGCATGAGAAGCGCGGTTTTGCCCCGGGCGTGCGGGAGAAATTGACCCTGGCCCTTGGAGCGGTGGCACGGGCTTTGCAGGCGGGTGCCTGACGCGCGTTCCTACTTGAACCACGCCTCCGGCAGACGTTCCGCCTTGGCGCCGGGCATGCGGATGAGGGCCAGCGACTGGCGGCAGGCGACGAGCACGGTGGCGTCGTCGGGGCGGACGATTTCGAAGTCCACCCAGAACCGCACGCGCGACAATTCGCTCACGCCGCCGCGGACGACCAGGCGTTCGCCGACTTTGCCCGGCGAGCGGTAATCGATCTCGGTGCGCAGGACCACGGGGTAGAGCCCGGTCTCGACCATCTGCCGCAGGGGCATGCCCATTTTTTCGGCCATGATGGTGCGCGCCTCCTCGACGAACCGCAGGTAAGCGAGGTTGTGCACGACGGCCGCGCAGTCGGTGTCGTAGAACATCACGGTCACCTCGTGCTCGATGCGGGGCAGGTTCGCGGCGGACATGCGGCAAGTCTGCCCGCGGCCCCGCGGCGGCGCCAAAGCAAAATTCCCGTGAATTCCATTTGCACTGGGGGTCCGATGGCTCTATAGCGCGCACGCGGAAATGAAAGATTGGGACGTCTCCTCGGCGCTCGCGCTCTACAATGTGGAGCGCTGGGGCGCGCCGTATTTCACGGTCAACCCGCACGGCCACGTCGCGGTGCGCCCGGACGGCGAAGCGGCTTGCGAGGTCGACATGATGGAACTCGTCGAGGAGGCGCGTTCCCGCGGCTTGTCTTTCCCGCTGACCCTCCGCTTCCAGGATCTCCTGCGCCACCGCGTCAAAACGGTCAACGAGGCCTTCGCTGAGGCCATCAAGGGCGCCGGTTACGTCAATGTTTACCGCGGCGTTTTCCCGATCAAGGTCAACCAGCTGCGCGAGGTGGTGGAGGAAATCGTGGAGGCGGGCGCGCCCTACCATTTCGGCCTCGAGGCGGGCAGCAAGCCGGAGTTGCTTGCCGCGCTCTCGATCCACGCCGACCCGGAAAGCCTCATCATTTGCAACGGCTACAAGGACGCCGACTACATCCGTCACGCCATGCTCGGCCGCAAACTGGGCAAGCGTCTCGTCATGGTCGTGGAAAAAATCGAGGAGCTGGCGCAGGTCTTGTCCATCGCCAAACAGGTCGGCGTCGAGCCGTGGATCGGCGCGCGCGTCCGTCTTGCGACCAAAGGCTCGGGCAAATGGGCCACCAGCGGCGGCGAGGATGCGAAATTCGGATTGTCCACCGCGGAACTTGTCCAAGCCAGCGAGCTGCTCAAGCGCGAGGGCATGGCGGACTGCCTCAAGCTCGTCCACTTCCACGTCGGTTCGCAGATCACCGATATCGGCACGATCAAACGGGCCGTGCGCGAGGCGGCCCGTTTCTACGCCAAGCTGCAGAAGCTCGGCCACGCGCTCGGCTACCTCGACGTGGGCGGCGGACTCGGCATCGACTACGACGGTTCGCGCACCACGTTCGACAGCTCGGTCAACTACACGCTGCACGAATACGCGCGCGACGTGGTCGCCGCCGTGCAGGAGGTCTGCGACGAGGAGAAAACGGCGCACCCGGTGCTGGTCAGCGAAAGCGGACGCGCCATCGCCGCGCACCATTCGGTGCTCGTCGTCGAGGCCTTCGGCGCGATCGAAAAAGTATCGCGCGGTCCCGAGGTGAAGGCGGCGGAGGGCGATCCGTCCGTGGTCTCCGACATCCTCGAGATCTGCGAATCGCTCGGCCGCAAACACCGCCTCGAAAGCCTGCACGACGCGCAGGAAATCCGCGAAAAGGCCGACTCGATGTTTTCCCTCGGGCTGCTCGAGCTTCCGGCCAAAGCCAAAGTGGAAACCGTCTACTGGCGCATCGCGGCGAAGATCGTCGAGTTGTTCCGCGGCGTGCGCTACGTGCCCGAGGAAGTGAAAGATCTCGAGGTTTCCCTCGGAGACCAGGTGCTCTGCAACTTCTCGGTCTTCCAGTCGCTCCTCGACCACTGGGCCCTCGGCCAACTCTTTCCCGTCATGCCTTTGCACCGGCTCGGCGAGGCGCCGGACCGCCAGGCCACGCTGGTCGACATCACCTGCGACTCGGACGGAAAGGTCTCGCGCTTCATCGACCTGCAGGACGTCAAGCCCACGCTGCCGCTGCACCACCTCGAGGAAGGCCGGCCTTACTACGTCGGATTTTTCCTCGCCGGCGCCTACCAGGACATCATGGGCGACATGCACAACCTTTTCGGCCGCGTCAACGAGATGCACATCTTCCTCGATGAGGACGAGGACCGCGGCTACTACGTCGAGGAAATCATCGGGGGCAACACCATCGGCAACGTGCTCGCGCTCACGCAGTGGGAAAAAAGCGAACTGGCCCGCCGCATGAAAGCGCAGATCGACGCGGCGATCAAAGAGGACCGTCTGAAGCCCAACGAAGGCATGCGCCTGCTCGACAGCTACGAGAAGGCCCTCGAGGGGTATACTTACCTCAATTGTTTC
>Ga0172372_10001177_pt1 | contig 40666 bp, 37 predicted proteins | sample LakKiv5m_2_FD_114544 | JGI IMG/M metagenome (GOLD analysis project Ga0172372, IMG submission 114544) | Freshwater microbial communities from Kabuno Bay, South-Kivu, Congo - kab_092012_9.5m | ecosystem: Environmental > Aquatic > Freshwater > Lake | place: Democratic Republic of the Congo...
CGGCCATGACGGCCTGAGCGCAGTCGTGCAGGTGCTGGGGCGAAAGAACTGAGGCTCGTTTCATCCCTCAGCGGACTTTCTCAAGAGACATCGATTTTCGCCGCTTCATCAGCAAGCAAAGCCCATTTTGCTCCACCGGAAAATCTCACTAAAAGTCCAACTAAGACCCCTTACCTCGCATTTTCCGAGAAACCGGCCGTCCAAAGTCGCCTCTCGCCCCGCGCAGAGATATACGCCCCCTGTTCAAGAAAAAGTCGCTCGCTCGCAGGAGGACTTTGAATCCAAACCCGGACCTGATCCCGAAAGGAATACCCCATGAAATCCCTGTCCAAAATCGCTCTCGTCGCCTCCCTTGCAATGTCCTCGGTGCTGGCTCCTTCGGCCAACGCCATCATCGGCATCGTCACTCTCCCCGCCGCCCCCGTGGTCGGCGGAGTGGAAATCGCATTGGGCGCTGTCATGATCGCAAGCGGAACTTCGGCCACCGTGGTGCGCTGCCACCGCCGGCCGTATCGCGGACCTCGCCGTCCGGGCCGTACCGTCTGCACCCGTCAGGCAGTGGGCGGCGGTCTGGTCGCTTTGGGCCTCCTCATGCTGGATGAAAAACAAGGTTATATCGGGGCCCAATTCCAGGCTCCCTCGATCGATGAATCGATTCTGGCCGGTCTGACCAAGGAAGAAGCTTCCGCAGTCGCCGCCGAGGAACTCAAAATCCAGCTGATCGACGACGAAGTGAACGCCGGCGCAAAAGAGAGCTGGGACTCGATTGCTCAGGCAACCCTTTCTGCTGAAGCCTACAGCGGTCTCAAGAAAATCCAAGTTGCTGCCACTCAGCAGTGATCTGAAAGTCTGAAATACACCCGGGCGCCCTCCGCGACCACCGGAGCCGCCCGGGCTCCCTCGGAGCGAAGCAGAAATGAGAATGACTTCCTTCGGCTCGATTGCAAAAGTCCTGATTTTCTCGGCGTTCCTGCTTTCTACCGGGATCCCGCGGGCCGAAGCGTCCCCTCTCGCGCCGCGCGCGACGCTTTTAATATCACTCGATACAAACCAAGAAGAAGCCAGACCCCTGAGCGGCTGGCTGTATCGGAATTACTCCGACAAAATCTCTAGAAAATTCAGGAACGTCCTCGACCACTCGGGCCTCGAACTTGCGATCATCGACCGCGCAGACCTCCACGACCTCGCGCGTGAAATCAAAAACCCTGAAAATGTCGCCCTGTTCTGGCTCTCGCACGCAAGCGATCCCCGCAAGATCCTGAGCGGAGGACGGGGCGCAGTGGATCCCGTGATCCTGGACGCGCACGGCAGCGATGTGAAGCGACTCTTTGCAGGAGCACACCCCAACCTGCGCTGGCTCTCGGTCATCGCCTGCAGCTCGGCGCTCACCCTCGACGAGACTGGCCAAGTGATCGACTCCGAGCAGCCTCTGGAGCTCGAACGCGAGGAAAGCCGGGAACTTGCTGATATCGCCCCCGGCATACCGCCACTGCTCGTGCAGCGTTTTGCCGTCAAAAAAGGGGCCATCCACGCGATGGGGCAAGCCGCGCGCGAAGCCCGCCGCTATTTCAAATATCTCCCGGAAGTACGTGCGGGATATCAGTTGCAGATTTGCGCAGCCCCGGACGCCCCCGCGCCGTCGCTCGAGGTTCTCCGGCAGGGCGGTTCCGAGCTCGAGCACCCGCCACTCGCCGTCCTCTGGGAAAAGACTCTGATCGGCACGTTGCCGGGACTCGAGTCCAAGTCACCAGCGCAATCGCAGAAGATCAGACTGAGCCTGGCCGCATTTAGGAAATTTCTGCAAAAAGCCGCGGAGAACGGAGGAGGAGCACCCCTCGAAATCTCGACTCTCTTTACAGGTGCCCGCAAGTATGCCCGCGACTTCGAGGTGGGCGATATCAAAATGACCCTGCACCTCCCCCTGCCGGTGCCGTACCGTGAGGACCTCGAAATCACTCTTGCGCGCGTCAATAAATCCGACGGCTCCGCACTCGGGACCGTGACCCAGCTCTTTGAACTCAAGCTCGACACCCAGGAGCGATTGAAGCTGCTCGATGCCCTTGAGCTGATCCCTGCGCAGGATGCCAGTCACCCCTGCCCTGCGATTGCGCCTTTTCAGGAGTGAAACGATATGCGTCGCGCCCATGATCGGCCTGCGGTTCAAATCACTTCGGACCCCGGTGTTATTCATATACTCCTGATATCATTGAGCCTCTTCTTTTCCGCACCCGTTCAGGCCTCCGCCCTTGTCAGCCCCGCTCTGGGTCAGTACCTCGAATCCCGATGCGAGACTCCCGCTCGGAACCTGCGGCCGGCGATCCTGTTCAGATTCGCCCGACACCAGGAAGCACTCGCGCAAACGCTCTGTCAGGAGGTCCGCACGAGCCTGGCCGGAAATGATATTCAAGCTTCTCCCGACCTGCAATGCGGCGCCTACACCGATCAGGAATTGACCTTCAAACTGTTGATATCCAATTCGTGCCGCTACCCATGGGTGATCGACGCGACCGATGCCGCAAACCCCGTGCTCCTGGGAAATGCCCGGCAAGACCTCGAGGCGAGCCGCATCCCCTTGCCGGCCCTGCCCGAAGCAGCCGCCGGCACGGCCGAACACCAGGCCTGGAGTGATCAACTCGAGAGGCGGATCCGTGCACGTCACCCCGAACACATCCGGGCCATTCAGGAGAGTCTGCTCCGGGTTTCGGGAGGACCGAAAAACTGGGCGGCCGCCGCCCGTGAGCGGCCCGAACTCAAGCACTGGCTCACCATGCTCCTTGAGATATCATCCGCATTGGGCGCCGGTGCCACCTACTATTACACTCACCAGGAATGGGCCTCGGCTGATTGGGATCTCGGGCCCGAGGATTTCTGGCGCAAAGCCGCCCTCCGGACGGGGACCCTGTCGCTCGATACCAATGATATTTATGTCAACGGCATCAGCCACCCGCTCGCGGGCATGACCTATTACCTCGCCGCCAGGACCAATCGGTTTTCTCCGCTGGAGTCAGTCGCCATTAGCTTCATTTCTTCTTATATCTGGGAAGTCCTGATCGAGAATCGGGAACTGACCAGTCTGAACGATTTGTATTTCACACCCTTCGCCGGTGCCGTCCTCGGTGAGGCAGTTTATGCTTTGGGGGAATTCCTGAACTGCCGTTTTTCGGGCCGACATGGCATTCGCGCGTGCACGAAGGTGGCGCAGCAGATGGATGTATCAACCGGCGTGCGCACCGGGCTTGAGATCGACCAAGAGGGGCGCCCCGGAGTCCGCAGTGAGCTCCACCTCCGGAGCGAGGCTGACCGCCGCCCAGTGGAGAGCGCCCTCCCCCCCTCGGTGCTCGTGCCCGGCGATTGGAACCAGCTATCACTCTTGCTGGGTACCATCCACGATGGGAATGCACGCGGAAGCCTCGGAATCGAGGTGCGAAATCTCCTGCTTGGCATTCAAGGAGCCGTCCTTCCCTCCCGGAATTCTGGCCGAAAAACAAACTACCGCATCGACCTGCAATCGGGCTTTGTTTTCAAAGATGCTCCCTTGGGGAGCCAACAGGACCGCCACGCCATCCTCGAAGTCCTGGGCGTGCGCGCACGCATCCGGATCCCGGTGGGTAATCTCCAACTCGAAATCCAGACCAGTCTGTCCGGGGACCTGATGATCGTGGAAAGTTGGGCGTTCACCCCCTGGGTCGGTTCCCAACCCGACCCTAGGCACGCCTTGAGCAGGGCTGACTCCACACTCAGGATCAGAGGATTCTCTCACCTCGGCGGCTTGAGCGCGCGTGCCGGCATCCGCTTGCAGGATTTAAACGAACTTTGGCGAATCGAACTCACGGCGATCGAGCGCAATGGCTGGAAGATTGAAGGTCAAGATCGCTTTCCCGAGCGTGCCACCCGTCCTGTCGAAGGTCTCACCGAGCAGCGCCTGGACCTGCGCGGGAGCGCTGATATCCGGATTCCGGACGCCCCCGTGCGCGCAGGAATATCGGTCGAGCACGAGCGTGGGCGCAGTCAAGTTGCCGAGACCCGGGCGACTTCCACCAGCACACGTGTACTCGGCACACTCACATTTGAATTCCGTTAAACGCCCGAGCTCGGCTCATCCTCTTGCATTCCCGTGCATTTGAGCCAGAATCAGATTCACAGGAGAATTGCCGCGACGATGACCCCGAAAAAATTCCTGGCCCGATTTTTTGCCGCCCTCATGGCAACTTTGGTGCTCGACGGACTCTGGTTGGGCTGGTTGATGGGGAGTTATTACAGAGAAAAACTGGGCCCCATTGTTTTAACGGACTCGGATGGCGGATTCGCGCCGCGTCTCCTGCCCACCCTGCTCGTGTATATCTTGATCCCGCTCGGGATCGCTCTATTCGCCCGCCCGGCCCACGCGGCCGCGACCCTCAAGCCGCTCCTGCCGGCAAGCCTCCTCAAGGGAGGGGTTTTTGGCCTCATTCTCTACGGCACCTACGACATGACCAACTGGAGCCTGCTTGCGGCCTGGACGCCTGATATCGCGATCATCGACACTCTGTGGGGTGTGACGCTCTGCGGGCTGACCTCGGTGGCGGCGAGTTTCTCCGAGCGCTACGCCTGATCGCGCCCAACTTGCCCAAGGAGTCCAATGATCTCCGATGATCAAGCCCCTCCCAATCACCCTCAACTTCTGGAAGCCGCGCGGTTACGGGAAGTCGCTTGGATCGCAGAAAAACCGGAAGATCGCACCCCAAAGGTGAAGCAGTTTCCATCCCCGGTTCGACCGTACCAAGACCTTTGGCATGACTCACCTCCGCGCGGAACAGAAGTCCCTGCCTATCCTCCGTGCCCCCGCTGCCAGAATCCCAAATTGGAGTTCCTGCGCGTGGTCGACGAGGTCCGCCACTCGGGGGATGCCTACGGCACGGCCTACCAAAGCTGCTTCCGCTGCGGCTGGACCTGTTGGTGGCGTTTTGATGATGCCTCCTGACCCGTGATCTCAAACTCTGTTAAGGGCCTTCAGCCCGGCCCCCGGTCCTGCCGTTAAGTCGATCGAGGAGGGCCCGGTGCCCATGAGACCGATCCAGGCAGGCAAGCGACAACCGAGCACCCTCGCTCCACATCTATTTCATGCACTCGCCCTGGTTCTGGTATCAGTCGCACCTGCACCCGCACTTGCCACCCGTCCACTCCCGCGCTCGTTCAACCCGGTCGCCCTGCCTGCACCGGTTGGCAACGAGACCACTCCCTATCCCTTATATACACTCGGCGCTGCCACTCCGGGTGCCGCGCAAGCCGTGTGCAATGACGGGAGCCCGGTTCAATACGCATATCTGCCTGCAAAATCGGCCACCTCTCGCAACTGGATGATTTTTCTCGAGGGGGGCTCGCGTTGCTCCGGATTTTTTTCGTGCTTCAAGCGCTGGATCGAGACACCGCAACGCATGAGCACAACGTGGGCAGGGCCGCTCGGTCAGACCCTCCCCCTCTCCCAGACTGCGACGCTCGACTTGCGGGGTGTGTTCCTCGATTCCGCGGCCCACGGCCTTACGCCCAATCCTTACCGCGAAAACTACCACCAGGTCTGGATCAACTACTGCAGCTCGGACAGCTGGACGGGTGACGGCACCACGATCCTCCCGCAAACCGTGGCAGGCGCAGGCAATGGCGTTGAACAGGTCATCGATAGCTGGGGTCAACAACTGCGGGCATCAAGCGACCCGCGAATATCAGCCTACGGGGCCTTGGCGCTTGCAGCCAAGCCATCCTTCATCGGGCAATTCTGCTCTGGCGGCCAATGCACGATGCACTTCCGCGGATCCCGCATCGTCCAGACGGTGCTCGAGGATCTGCGAAACAATCGGGGGATGACCAAGCCAGAAACCATCCTGCTTGCGGGCTCGTCAGCAGGTTCCATAGGTACCCGCCAGAACCTCGATCGCCTCGCGTCTGCGGTCCGCCGGCACTGGCCACGGACCCGGGTGCTCGGTGCCTCTGACTCTGGCCTCTTTGAGGCTCCACTTTCGGAAGTCAACGCACGGCAGCCCCTGCCCCGACTCTCGTCCAACTGCGGTCCTGCGATTACGCCACCCGTTTTCCCCGCACCCGCGTTGGCTCCAACCCTCATTGCGACCGGCAGCGAATTCTGGGGCGGAGTCCGCGTCGACGACAGTTGCCTGCAAACTCAATTGGGCGGCCCACGCCCGAGCCCGATGACCGCAGCCGCCTATCAGGCCGCAGACGCATGCTTCCGGGATGATATCCTCAATGCCAGCATTCAGACTCCGCATTTCATTTTCGAAGGCTATCGAGACCGGATCTATCTCCCCGATGGAGTGCTCAACAATATCAACTGCGATGCTCCGGCCGGCATCCAAAGCGCCGTGACGCGAGCCAGTCACAATGAACTCCTGAGCAGCGGGCGCTCAGCCTTCGGAGTCGACTCGTCCCTGCACACTTCGATGCAGGGTGAATTCTTTTTCAACCTGCAGAGAACCGATCTTTCCGTATCCCGGCAACCCCTGAGCCATGCTTCCATCCTCTGGCACTGGCTCGGGACCCATGGCCGCTACCATCACACGATCCTCGAGTGCCCTCCGGGATGCGCGGTCCAATGCGGGCGGCAGGCCTGCCCTTGAGGAAATCCTCAGCGAAAGAAATTCTTCACCGGGGTCTTGTGGTCCCGCTCTCGAACCACCGACGGACAGATGCGCTGGAAGGCTGACTGATATCTCGCTGCGTTGTGATCGGTGAGAAACCCGGAGCAAATCGCGCGCATGCGCTCCTCCCCGAAAGTGGCCGTGAGCACGCCCGGCAGAACCGCGGGCGTGTAAAAGTTATCCAGAAGCTTGATTGCGGACACGCGGGCGGCAAGCGGCGTGCCCTTCAAGCTCCCGACCGAGAGGGTTAGACCGGTGTAGCCCGCACTGTGCGCTATCAACTCCACTTGAGTCGCGCCCGTTTCAAGCAAAGACGCTTGAAGATCGTCCGCATCGAGGACCGTTTTGGACTCGCCCAATATCAAGACCGGGCAACGGGCATCGATCAACGTGGGGGCCAACTGATAAGCTTTTCCTTCAAGAAGGGTTCGCGCCCAGTCTTCCCGTCTCCCCGGAGGGACCGACGAACTGTATATACCTAGTTCCTGAGCCTGGCCGGGAAAGAAGACTTTCAGTGTCTTGCAGTCCTCTACCAGCGGCCGCACCCAGACTCCGATCGGGACGCCGCCCTTCTTCAGGGTCGAAGTTTGGTATCCCTGGGACGGTGATCCGGGAGAAGCGCAGGATTCCGGAAGGATCTCCCCGTTGCCCCTGGCATTTAACTCCGTGGCGTCCCGCACGGCTTTATTGAGCTCCGACTCGCCGGCTGAGACTGAAAGATCCGCCCCGAAGAGTGCGAAAACCATCAAAATCCTCAGCGGTCGAAACCGATCCGAACCAGCTCCGCGTTTCGATTTCAGGCTCGAAGATGCACTCATACCCGAATCGTGACCGGCAGTATCTGCACCTGTCAAGGCAACGGCGGAAGGATTCCAGCCGAGAAAACGTGTTGGAATTAACGCCAAGGTCGACACGACTCCGGTTGAAGGTGAAACTGGGAACAATCATGAACGCACCTTTGAACGTCTACGCCCTGGTGGGTCCCGCCATCCTCGTCCTGATCGTCGCCGAATTCCTCTACTGCGTGTGGCGAAAAAACGGCTACTACTCCTTCCAGGACAGTGTGATTGGCCTCGGCACGGCCATCATCGCCCAATGCGTGAATATCGCGGTCTCGGTCGGCGTCATCGCAGTCTACAGCTGGATTTACGATCACCATGCGATCGGGCGCATCGAAGAAACCCCGCTGACCTATATCCTCTGCTATATCGGTGTTGATTTTCTCTTCTACTGGTTCCATCGGGCAGGCCACCGGGTCAACCTGTTCTGGGCCATGCACGTGCCCCACCATTCGGCAGAAGAGCTCAACTATGCGGTCGCCCTGCGCTCGAGTTTCACCCAGCGCGCGGCCTCATTCTTGTTCTACTGGCCGCTCGCGTGGATCGGTTTCTCCCCGCAGCTCATCCTGCCGGTCGTGGCCCTCAACCTTGTGATCCAGCTCATTCCGCACACGCGCGTGATCCCCAAACTTCCTGCCTGGATCGACTCCTGGCTCAACACCCCCTACCACCACCAAGTGCATCACGCGGCCAACCCCATTTACTGGGACAAGAACTACGGCGGCACTTTCATTTTCTGGGACAAGTGGTTCGGGACTTACCAAGATCAGACCGAGCCGCTGTATTACGGTGTGACCGTCCACCCACGCTCCTGGGATCCCACCTACCTCAACTTTCATTGGTTTATGGTCCTCTGGCGCGACACGCTCGATGCACCTTATATCTGGGACAAGTTCAAGCTCTGGTTCATGCCTCCGGGCTGGCGGCCCCGGGGGTTGCCGGAAAAACGCGAAGGCTCGCGCATCTGGGCGCACGCATCCCAGCAGGAGAAATATCAAACTCAAGCACTGCCCGGCTCGACCCCCTACCTGCTCGCCCAACTTTTTCCCGCATTCTGGATGATGTTCCTCGTGATCGGGAATCACTCTCCACTCCAAACGCTCGAAAAGTTCGTGCTCTCCCTAGCGCTTTGGCTCGTGGTCACAAGCTGGGGCGCGATTTTGGATGCACGCGCGGGCGCACGTCTGCTCGCCATCGGTGCCAACACCCTGACGCTCGCAGCACTTCTGTGGGCATTCGGGACCGAGCTTAGGGAGCAAGGATTCTGGGACCTTGCGGTCGGAACGGGCGCACTGTTCTCTTCGTGGGCGGCCTTTGGCCTCCGCGCTCCCCGCCAGCCCGCGCAGGCAGCTTGAATATCACGACCGGGCCCATCGCGGTCCGCGTGCGAACGGGTCGCAACGATCGGGATCAAGCCTCGAGTCCGGCCAACCAACCAGCAGCCGCTCTCAGCTCCAGGCCGGGAAGCGTCTTTTCCCGCCTGCAGGATCGGACCAACTGGAGGGCTTGGCTCGGACGGATCTGCCGCTGATAGAAAACCAAGGAGGGAGAGAAGTCGGAATCCCCCACTTTTGCCTCGATCAGCAGCTCGGGCTTGCGGTTTCGAACGGTGAGGAAATCCACCTCACGCTTTTCCTTGTCGCGAACATAATGAAGGACCGCGTGTTCACCCTCGACGTCTTCCAGGTAGTGGCAACGTCTTAAGAGATGACAGGCCACCGCGTTTTCAAAACGGGCTCCGGCATCATCCTTGATCCGGCCTGTATCGTAAAAATAGCACTTGGGCTCCTTGAGCAAACTTCGGGCGTGGCTCTTGGCGTATGGGGTCACCAGAAAGATGACATAGAGACGCTCCAGGATCTCGATCCAATGCTTGACCGTGTGGGGTGAGACCTCCAGGTCTCGAGCCAACGATGAATAAGAGATGGGAGTACCCACCCGCTCCGCCAAAAGATCCACCAGAAGTTCAATCGACCTGATATCCCGAACCTTCTCGAGATCCAGCAGATCTTCTCGGAGAATCCGATCCAAATGTGATTTTCGCCATCGGTCCGCCCACTTCTTGCTCCCCTTCAGGAAAGGCTCGGGAAATGCTCCGACCTCCAGCATCGTGGTCAACGCAGCCTCCGATCCAACTCCCGCAGCTGCCAACTCACGCAGGGTGAAGGGATGGAGACGAATGTTGAAATGGCGACCTGCGAGCGACTCCCCTCCCTTTCGAAACACATCCATTCGTGCGGAGCCTGTGACGAGCAACCGGGGTCGGACCCCCTCGGTGTCATAAACTCCCTTGAGCCAGCGCTTCCACCCCCTCCACTTGTGGAGCTCGTCCAAAATCAAGAGCTCCTTCTTCCGGTCCCAGCTTTGTTCGCGAAGGATTTTGCGATCTTCGGAAGAATCGAAATTCAAATAGGCTTGGGAATCGCTGAAAAGTTGTCTCGACAGGCTCGTTTTTCCGCACTGCCGGGGACCGCTCAGGAGCACCATTTTGGTCTCGAGATCGCTCAAAATCTGTTCGGTGATCGACCGAGGAATCATGACCGATATGCTTGCACCGGACTGCAAAAAAGTCACGACTATTTTGCAGTCCGGTGCAAGCACTGAACGGGCACCCCTGGCGTCCGGCCGATCCCCGCAGCCCCCCAGCGGCAGCCACTTGAATATCATGATCTAACCCATCATTGACAACGCCCCCTCGGACGGTAAATGACGCATCCCCGAGGACGCGACCATGATTTTCAAGCCACTTGCGATCGAACCGGATTCCGAGGACCTGAGCCTGCAAGAGGTCCGTTGTGATATCAAGCACCTGACCCGCCGGTGCCACGAAGTGGTCCCTGTCTGAGGCTTTGTCGGCGGCCGCATCGCGGCGGCGGGCAGTTTTGGAGCCGATGGCGAGATCCCGCTCCTCGAAAAACCCATGAACCAGAACGCCATCCAGCTCGCTTCCAACCATTACCTGCTTGCCGACTGGGTGGGGGCCGTGGCCGCAGTCTGCGCGCTTCCCGGCGCAACCGCGGTGGGACTCCATGATCCCAACCGCAGCACGCCGGTCCAGATCCGGACCCTGAGTTCGGAGATCACGCACATATCAGCAGGTACGGGTACGATCAAAGTCTCCTGGCGCCCGGATGCACCCGGGATTGCGCGCATCCGACCGGAACTCGCAACTCAGGGGCAAGCGCGCTTTGAAGCGACCGTCGACCTCTTCCAAGGGACTCGCCGGGTCTCGACGGTCAAACTCAAACAAGTGATTTTTGCCATGACCCCGCGGGAAAAAGGCGCCGAGACCAACATGATCCAAGCGCATGCCCACAAATTCTCCGCGCTGCTCGTGGCCGGACTCCGCGAAGACCCTTGGTCGCAGATGCTGGCAGGCCAACAGGGCCGGGCCCTCGCCAACCGCATGGTGCAGGCGACCCCCATGCTCCAGACGCCGATCAAGGCACGGACCGAGCAGCTCGATGATCTGATTCTCAATCACCCATCCCACTTTGAACACATGCTGCTCGTGGGGGTGGGTCTCGACACCCGCCCGCTCCGCCTCAAGACGGACGCCACTTGGTATGGCGTGGATCTGGATCCCGGCCTCGCGCATCTGGATCGATCACGTGACTCCGACGGTGCTCGCTTCAAAAGAGCCTTATGCGGCCGAATTCTTTGCCACGATGGCCCGTATGGGCGAGCCGTTTCGAACCGGCTTTTACAACCTGGCGACTATCACCCCCGACACTTGGGCGCTTGAGTCCTCGCCGAGTGCGGCCGATTGGCTCAAAATTCAGGACGAAGTGCACTCGGAGTACCGATTCTCGCTCCTCAGGCCCATGTCCCACGAGCAGACTCGATAAAAATCGGCTGAAACCGTCAGGAATTTAGGGCATAGACAAAAGCACCATGAGCACGACTCTGACCCCTTTTGAACTCCCGGCCAATATGCCCAAGGCGCTCGATACCGAAATCAAGCGCCGCCGCACGTTTGCCATCATCTCCCACCCCGACGCCGGTAAGACCACCCTGACGGAAAAGCTCCTGCTTTACGGCGGAGCCATTCACTTAGCTGGTGCGGTCCGCGCCAAGGCCAACCAGCGCAACACGACGTCGGACTGGATGGAGATCGAGAAACAACGCGGGATCTCGATCTCGACGTCCGTGCTGCAGTTTGATTTTCTGGGATATCAGATCAACCTGCTCGATACCCCCGGCCACAAAGACTTCTCCGAAGACACGTACCGCACGCTGACCGCTGCCGATGCGGCAGTCATGCTCATCGACGCCGCCAAAGGCGTCGAACCCCAAACCCGCAAGCTTTTCGAAGTCTGCCGCATGCGCGGGATTCCGATTTTTACTTTCATCAACAAGATGGATCGCCCATCCCGCGAGCCGCTCGATTTGATCGACGAGCTCGAGAAAGTGCTCGGCATCCGCTCCACGCCCATGAGCTGGCCGATCGGCCAGGGCGATCGCTTCCGTGGCGTCTACGACCGTAAAGCAGGCGAAATGCTCGTGTTCCAGACCGAGGGCGAAGCCAACGTCAAGGGCCGGCTTGCGCCCCGCCAGGTGGCTGATATCAACGATCCTGCGCTGCTCGATCTCATCGGCCGCGGCGACGAGGATCTGGGCCGCGAGCTGCACGAGCAACTCAAGGCCGAACTCGAGCTCCTCGAATACGCCGGCGATCCGTTTGATCTCGAGCGCGTGCTCGCAGGACAACTCACTCCTGTCTTCTTTGGCAGCGCGATGAACAACTTTGGCGTGCAGCGGTTCCTCGAGCGCTTCATCGAAATCGCGCCCACTCCGGTGGGACGCAAGGCCACGGGACAACTCCCCGGCCAGAGCAGCAAGACCCAGGAAGCGACCCTCGTGAATCCGGAGACTTCCAAGTTCTCAGGCTTCATTTTCAAAATTCAAGCGAACATGGATCCGCAGCACCGCGACCGCGTCGCCTTCATGCGCGTGTGCACGGGGCGCTTCGAGCGCGGCATGGGCGCCAGACATTCGCGCCTCAACAAGGAATTCAAGCTCTCCAAGCCCCTGAACTTCTTTGCTCAGGAACGCGTGATCATCGACGAAGCCTGGCCGGGTGATATCGTCGGCATGCTCGACACGACCGGGGATCTCAGGATCGGGGACACCCTCTGCGAGGCCGGACGTTTTGAATACGAAGGCGTGCCCCGGTTCTCGCCCGAGCACTTTGCAGGCATATCCATCAAGGACCCGATGAAGCGCAAGCAGCTCAAAAAGGGCCTCGATCAGCTCGCCGAAGAAGGTGTCGTGCAGGTCTACAAGCAGCGCGGCTTCGGCGACAAGGACCCGATCTTGGGCGCGGTCGGAGCGCTGCAGTTTGAAGTGCTCCAGCACCGTCTGGCCGCCGAGTACGCGGTCGACGTCAAGATCGAGCGCCTGCCCTTCATCCACTGCCGCTGGGTGACCGGCCCGGGCTTTGACCCGGATGAGTTCGAGCGTCGCGAAGACTCGCGCTGCCTCGAGGATCGGGACGGGCAACCCGTCCTGCTCTTCAAGTCCGACTGGGGCTTGCGCTGGGCGGAGGAGAACCACAAGACGATCCAATTCCTCAAGCATGCGCCCCAGATCCGGGGTGAGGAGTGAAGGGGTGCCCCCCGCGCGGGGCCCTCTGATATCTCAAAAAAAAGAGAAAAATGGGCCGGCCGGGTCGATATCATTACCCGGCCGGCCTTTTCATTGCCAGCGGCGATCCCTTGTGTCAGACGGCCTCGAACTTTTCCAAGGAGACCCGCCATGAACTTTGCGATGAACTTCACCCGGAGCCTGATCGCGATTGCCGCATTTGCTCTTTCGACCTCAGGCCTCATTCAATCCGCTCAAGCGCAGTCCCTGCCCTCAGTCCGCCGCGAACTGTTCGTCTATCGAAAAGCCCCCCAAGGAATCCCGACCGCCTTCAAAAGAAGCGCTCCCTTCCGCGTGGGGGCCGCTGAATCCCGCCTGGTGATGGAGAGCTTCGAGATCAAGGCGGACATCGCCCCCTCCTGCGACGAGGAGCAGGTTTTCTGCTACCGGCACCAACTCGCAGCCCGGCTGTCAAAGAGTGATTCCGCAACCCAGATCGTCTACCCCTTGAACGGCAACGCGGACGGAACCCTGAGCGCATCGCTCGTGGTCGGGCGGGAAGAAGCGGCCCTCAACTGCACCGTGGAGAACTGAGCATCAAAGCGCTCCCACCCGAACTCCCGCAAAGAACTGGACGTCCGTATATCGGAAGTCTCCGCGGGTGGCATGATTGAGCAGACTGAAAGCGTACTGCGCACCCAGCAAAACTCCCATGCGATTGGAGGAAAGCAGGTGCACTTGGGTGTTCATGACAAATCCGAGTTCCACGGGTTTGAGCGAGGCTTGGTCGAAGCTCAGGTTGCGGGTTCGTCCCTGCGCATCCGCCACCACGACAGTACCGCTCGCCACCGAAAACGAGGGACCGAATCCCAGCGTGAAAGCGTCCCCGAGCCAGAGCCGCATCAGGGCAGGTACCTGCTGATATTCAGTGGATATCTGCTCGCCGCCCACGCCGAATCGCCGATCCAACTGCTGAAAGCCGAGCTCGAAGCCCAGGATCTGCTTGCGCCAACCGGCCAGCACGCCGAAACCAAAACCTGTCTCAGGCGCATAGGGTGAACCGGCGTTATCCGAGGGCGTCGAACGGATCGCCATCCCGAACCCCGAGGCATACAGGCTGCCCTCGGCGAACAGAAGCCTGCGATCGTGAGCGGGGGGCTCCAGCGAGACAAGATCGGAAGTCGACTCGAGCGCCCGGGCCACACTCCCCGTCAGGCCCTGCCCGGTCGCGGCCAGCACCAAGTACAACCCGCACAAGCTCAAGCATTCCTTCGCCCTCAAAGTCCGCATGGTTCGCTCCCCCTCGCTGTTTTCACTCACCCCAATGATAGAGCTCCGAGCGCGCAACTTCACCTGCTTCGTACCAAAAAGTCCCGCAGAAGGGCCTCCGCTCAAAGACCCAGGGTAAAAACTGCCGATCGCCGGGCCAGAGATTGAGCGAAGGAATCCTGGAAATCGGAAGCCAATGAAGAGAGCCCTCCGCGCTCTGACTGAGCACCTCGCTCCGCTCCTCGGCAGTGAGGTCCGCCCCGAGCACCCAGCAGAGCCAATCCTCGCCCTTGTGCGGCTTGAAGTTCGGAAACTGCAGCAGCCCGAGGTGATGATATCTCTCCGCGGGCAGCCGGATTCCCGCCTCCTCGCAGACTTCCCGGGCGGCAGCCTCGCGGGGCGATTCGCCGGGCTCGAGCTTACCCCCAAGCCCGTTCCACTTACCCGCATGAAAATCCCCGGGCCGCTCGCCCCGATGGAGCATCAAGATATCAGCGTCCTGGCGCAGATACACGAGTACCGCGGGGATCGCCTTGCGCGTTCCCGCTTCAAAAGCATTCCTGGCCGACGCTTCCGCGCTCACTCCTCGGCTCCCTGATAAAAGGAATCGATCACGGAGCCGAAACGCGTTTCGATCACGGCGCGCTTCATCTTGAGAGTGGGAGTCATCTCGCCATCCTCGATCGAAAACTCGCGCGCGAGCACGGCAAACTTCTTGATTCGCTCGAAGCTTGCAAGCTCCCGATTGAGTGCGTCGACATGGTTTGTGACCTGCCCCACGATCTCGTGATCCGTGACCAAATAGCGATCGTCGCGGCTGCCGGGCTTTTTATCAAGCTCCGCCCGCACCGAGTCCGAAAGCGTGATCAACGCGCTGAAGAACTTGCGTCCATCCCCCACCATGCAGACCTGGCTGATGATATCAGCCACCTTGAGCCGATCCTCGATCGGCACCGGAGCGATCATCTTGCCCCCCGAAGTCTTCATGATCTCCTTCTTGCGCCCCCGGATGCGGATGAGCCCCTCGGGCGTGGTCTCGGCCAGATCTCCGGTGTGCAACCAACCATCGACCACGGTCTTGGCCGTATTCCCGGGATCCTTGAAATAACCCACGAAAACATGGCGCCCGCGCGTGAGGATTTCCCCGTCATCCGCGATGCGGACTTCAACTCCGGGAACCCCGCGCCCCACCGTGCCGGCACTCTCGATCCCGGGCTCGGTCATGCAGATCACACCCGTCGATTCGGTCTGACCAAAGTCTTCGAGAATCTCGAGCCCCAGTGAACGGAACCACTTGGACACGTGAGCAGGCAACGACGCTGCGCCACTGGCCAGCATCTCGACCTTGCCCAAGCCCAGCGCCTGCCGGACCTTGGAAAGCACCACGCGGTCGGCAACACGGAACTGGAGGGTCTCCCAAGCGGTGGGCGTGCGTTTTTCGAAACGCGCGCCCGTATATCGAGCCCCGGCTGCGAGCGCCCAATGCGCGAGTCTCTGGCGAGCCGGAGGGGCGACCTTGAGCTTGGCCATCACTCCCTCCATCATCTTCTCCCAGAGACGCGGCACGCACAAAAGGAGCGACGGCTGCACCTCCGGCAACTCGGCCACCAGGTTGTCAAACTTGGTGCAGAAGCTCACCGTGTAACGCTGCGATATCCCCACGCCCACGCACTGGAGTTTCTCCGCGATATGACAGAGGGGGAGAAACGAAAAAGTCGAGCCGCGCGCGTAGGGCAAGCCCCAGTAGCGGCTCGCGAGATCCGAAGTGAACACCATGTTGTCCTGCGAGAGGAGTGCACCCTTGGGATTGCCGGTGGTGCCGGAGGTGTAGATCATGAATGCGCCGGCTTTGGGATCCAAGGCCGACAGGTAGTCCTCGAGCTTGCGAGCCCCGGGCTGCGAGGCAAGCCTGCGTCCCTCCTCGATCGCTTTTTCGTAGGACACGGCAGCGGGATGAATCGAAGTGTCGCCATCAAAAACGAGAATCGTCCGGATCCGCTCCGGAAGGGACGCTATCTTCTTGAAATACTCCTTGTTCTGCACGGAGAGCACAGTGGCCTCGGTGTGATTGAGGATGTACTCGATGTCTTTCTGATTGCTGTTGGGATAGAGGCCCGCGGACCTCGCTCCGAGCAGCAGGACCGCAAGATCCGCATGAACCCACTCGGGACTGTTGTAGGCCAGGATGACGCCCGCCTCTTCCTTCCGGAATCCCCTGGAGTCGAGCCAGAGCGCCAGATGATATACCCGTTCGGCGTACTCCCTTGCTGTGATCGTGTGCCATGCTCCGTTCTTTTTGCAGCGTTGCGCCGGCGCAACGGGATTTTCACGGGACCATTGAGCAAGTCGATGCAGAAGAGTCGGCATTTGAAAGGGCTCCTGAAGATGAAATCAAAAGATTTTGATTCAAGTGTGCCCGGATTCAAGCACGGGTGCAAGCACAGCCCCTGCGCCGCACGGAACGATCCCTGCGCGGTGTTTCACGAAAACACCTTCATTTGCCGATGGTTTTCATCAAAGTCCGGAGCAAAGGTCCGCCGCAGTTCCGCTCCAGGCGCGGCAACCTGGCGCTCCAGCCGCAGCGGAATTCCCACTTTTAGAGCCTTTTTGGGCTGTTTTTCCGGCGACGACGAATCCGAAAAAAACAGGCGCCGCAAAAAAACGTATTGCGAGGCCGAAAAAAGGCCCCTACAACATTTTCTTAGGAGACTGAAACAACATGGCTAAGAAAAAATCTGCAAAATACTCGTTCATCAACATCGTGCACGAAAGCGTCACCAAAGCCGCTTCCGTCACCCGCAAAGGCGAAGTCCGCATCAAGCGCACCGACATCAAAAACGCGATCGAAGAAGCTTTCAACGCAGGCGCAAAAGCTGCTGCCTCCGGTGAGCGCGTTCGCTTCCCCGTGATCGGCTCCCTCGTTCGCAAAGAAGTCAAAGCTCGCAAGTCCGGCAAAGGCGTCAATCCTTTCACCGGCGAGCCGATGGAAATCAAAGCACGTCCAGCCACCAAGAAGCCTCGCTGGTCCTTTCCTCGCTCCCTGAAGGACACCTTCGCCAACAAGCGCAACTGGTAATCCAGAGCGCGTTTGATCGCGAAGCTTGATCCCAAGCTTTCAAGAACCCCGAGCTCAAGCGAAAGCCTGACTCGGGGTTCTTGCTTTTCACGCGCTCAAGCGACTAAATGTTCGGGCACAAGCGAACCCCTTAAAAAACTTACCGAGAAGGCAGCCATGAGATTCGTCACGACCCTGCGCCAATCCCCGACCCAAACCACCGCTCAAGAAGTCCCCGGAATCCACTTTGGAGCGATGGGAACAGGATCCATCATCGATCTGCCCGCGGCATTTGAATGGCTCATCAAGACGGGCGGCACCCTGGGCTGCCCGATCCCTAGGGATATCCTCTCGCTGATCCGTAACCAGGAACTCACCCTCCCCGCTTGCCACAAAATTCTCGAGGCCGCTCGAAATGACAGGCTCCCATCCGAAGTGATATCAGCCGAAGCGCACACCTGCCTGATCGCACCGGTGCCGCACCCGGTCTCGATGCGCGACGGATATGCTTTCCGCCAACATGTCGAGGCCGCCCGCCGCAACCGGGGCGTGCCGATGATCCCCGAGTTCGATCACTTCCCGATTTTCTATTTCACCAACCACTTGAGCGTGACCGGCCCGGGCGAAGTGCGCGTCATGCCCGATGCCATGGACAAGCTTGATTTCGAGCTCGAGGCCGCGGTCGTCGTGGGCAAAGCCGGACGCAATATTCCCGCCTCGCGCGCGGATGAGCATATCTTTGGTTATATGATCTGGAACGACTGGTCCGCGCGCACCCTCCAGATGGAAGAGATGAAGCTCAACCTGGGACCCGCCAAGGGTAAAGACTTTGCCAACTCGCTTGGACCCTACCTCGTGACCCGCGATGAGCTCTTGCCCCACGCCATTGCCGGTCAAAGCGGCGAGCGCCACAACCTGCGCATGCAGGCTTGGGTCAATGGCGTGCAAGTCAGCGATGGCAACTTGAAGGACATGACTTGGACGTTTGCCCAAATTCTGGAGCGCGCAAGCTACGGCGTCGCTCTCCACCCGGGCGAAGTCATTGGGTCGGGCACGGTCGGCACGGGATGCTTCTTGGAGCTCAATGGCTCCAGGATCACCAACAACCAGTGGCTCAAGCACGGCGAGGAGATCATCCTTGAGATCGAAGGACTGGGACGCCTCGTGAATCGCATCGTGGCCGTCCGGGAGTGAATCCCTGGGAGATATCACCCATGCAACGCTTGAAACTCTTTCATTATTGGCGTTCCTCCAGCAGCTGGCGAGTGAGGTGGGCGCTCGCACACAAGGGGCTCTCGTGCGAATTCGTACCCGTGAGCCTCTTGAATGGCGAGTCCGAGAGTCCGGAGCACCTGGCCAGAAATCCACTCGGGTTTGTACCCGTACTCGAAGTGACGGATAGCGACGGCAACTGCCGGCGCCTGATCGAATCGATTGCCATCCTGGAATGGCTTGAAGAAACTCACCCGGAACCGGGACTCTACCCCGGGGATGCATGGGATCGCGCCCGGATCCGAAGCCTGGTTGAGATCATCAACGCCGAGACGCAGCCGCTTCAAAATCTCCCGGCTCAGGACCTCCACTCGCAGGACCCCGAAGCCAAAAAAACTTGGGCGCGCCATTGGATCAATCAGGGGCTCACGGCCTATGAAAAAATCGCCTCCCAGACGGCTGGCCGCTTCAGCGTGGGCGATGCGCTCTCGGCCGCAGACCTCTGCCTGATCCCGCAAGTCTACAACGCCAAGAGATATAATGTCGATCTGACCCCCTTTCCCACCATCCTGGGGATCTGCGCCCGCGCCGAGCAGACGCCGAGCTGGAAGCTCAGCGAACCTGAATGCTTCAATCCGGAGAAATCCCGTGCAAATTGAACGGATCGGTATCGACTTCGGGACTTCCAACACAGCCGCCTCGGTGCGCGGCATGCGCGATGGTCAGCCACTCCACGAGATCCTCGCGCTTGATCAAGGCCCGCTCCTGAAGTCACTCCTGTATTTCCCCAACGGTCGGGACTCGTTTTTTGGCAAAGCGGCAATCGAGCAGTATTTTGAAAATGATCGCGAGGGCCGCTTCTTTCAGTCCATCAAACGCCTCCTGCCCAACCCGGATTTCAAAGGCACGCAGATCGCGAACCGGTTTGTGAGCTTGGAGAGTTTGATCGCACGCTTGCTCGAAAACGTTCGCAACCGGATCGAGACGCAACTGGGTACAGATATCACCGAGCTGCCTGTCACTTTCGGGCGCCCAGCCCTTTACTCGCTCGATGCCGACCGGGAGAAGCTTGCCACTTCCCGGTTTTTGGAAGCCATTCGGCTTGCGGGCTTCAAGAACCCGACCCTTCTCGAAGAACCCACTGCGGCCGCGCGCTCGGTGCACGCTGCGAGCACAGCCCATTTGACCTCCGGCATCCGGCTGGTCGCAGACCTGGGCGGCGGGACCTCCGACTTCACCTTGCTCCGCACACGCGGTGACTCAAGCCCGCCCGAAGTGCTCGCAGTCCACGGGATCCCGCTTGCCGGCGACGCGCTGGATTCGGCTTTTGTCGAGGCCAGGCTGCTGCGCCACTTTGGGAGCGAGGTGCGCTACCAGCGGCCATTTTCCTCCAATATCCTGACCTTTCCCACGAGCCTGATTTCGCGCATCCCCAAGTGGCACCAGCACGTGATCCTCAAGGAAAAATCCAATTGGAATTTCCTGCTCGATCTGCGCAAGGAGCTGGTCAACCCCGGCGATCGCGGAGCGCTCGAGAATATCATCACGCTCATCGAGGAGAATTTAGGATATCAAATGCATAAGGCGGTCGAGGACCTCAAGATCAGGCTTTCCTCCCGCACCACCCCGGAACCCGAGGAGTTCTCGTTTCGTTCCCACCCGATTGATCTTCTCTTCCCGGTCAGCCGCCCCGATTACGGGACGGTTGTCCAGCCGGTCGTGGAGCGCATTCGCAGCACCGCCGAAAAGGCCATCGCTCTTGCCGGCCTCAAACCCGGGCAGGTTGATATCTTGAGTTTCACTGGCGGAACCGCGCAAGTCCCCGAGCTCCGGCATGCGATCGCGTCCCTCGTGCCCACCGCCCGACTAGAGGATCAGGACTCGTTCACGGCGGTGGCGCTCGGACTTTCCGTTTAAATCACTAAAACCCGAAGTCCGCTCAAATCCGCGTCCAAGCGCGCAGCGCAACGAGGGATTTGAGACCGGAGCGCTCAGGCACAAAAGTCACACTTCCCTCTTGAATGGACTCACGCATGGTTTTCCAGGGCTTCTCGGATTCCATCCAGGACTCCCAATCCCGAGCGCGCACGCGCAATCCCTGAATGGGGAGCAGGTATTTCTCGCTCAAATGGCGCACTACGGCTTCGTCCTTCCAGATGCGCTCCGTCCCCAAAGAAGTGAGATCCGGTGCACCACACCCGACGAGCTCACCCTTCTTGAAGAACAACAGATGGTCCTGCGGAGCAGGCTTGACTCCCGCGGCTTGCGTGACACCTTTCGAATCTTCTTCGATCCGGATCCAAAGCGCGTACGAATCCGGCAAAACCTTGCGCCACCAGCCGGCCAGCGCTTCCATCAAGAAATGCCCCGTTTTTCCGGCCCCCAACCGATCGCGTCCGGGTAACGGTGCATTGCCCTTGCGGCCGATCGATATCTCCTCGAGCGCGCTCCGCAGGGATCTCCGCTGCTCGAAGAGACCCGCACTCGGAGCGGCACTCCGGAGTGATTCCCGGATTTCCGACTCCGTCAGCACGCAAGGCGCCTGATTCTCGCCGATGTGAAGGCGGAGTTCTTCGAATGGCCTGCCCACCCAGTCCTCGAATCCACGTCCCGCGGAAAGAATCGCGACCACACGCGGAGACTCCCCACTCGATATCACAACCGTATGCTTGCCACTCCTGGGCTCGAGCGCGGACATCTCGCTCCCCCCCTTGGCGGAGCGGTCTTTCCTGCTTCGGGTCAGTTTCTGATAGAGGCGCCAATCCTGTGCGAGTTCCATGAATTTTCTCTCCCGGCCTGCTCAAAGAGTCCTGATCAGAACGGCATTTCAGCCGATTTTCCTGCTTCCGCAAAACCATGCAACTCGGAGACGGCGGCAAAGTCCACTTCGCGTGCCAGTTCATCGGATGCCGAGCGCGCCACTTCCGCTTCACGCTCCACCCGTCGGACTTCTTCCCAGACTTCTTCGATCCGCGCTCCAGATGAGGAGTCAGTAGAATCATCCTGAACCTGGGATTCGGATTCCGCCTCGGCAGTCTCATCCTCCCAGCCAAACTCAGTGCCAAAGACTGCGATCGGCAGCACGCCGCGCGGAGGCACTTCGAGCGAGAACTGAGTGGAAGGCGCGATCTCCGGACGCTCAAGTCCAGAGGCGTTGGCCATGAGGCGCGCAAAATCAGAGACCAGCACCGCCTCGCCGAACTGCAGATCCGCCTGGACGGCAGAGTCGTGCGCATTGAGCACAAAAAGCCCCATGCCGTAATCCACGCGCTGCGCGGGCACAAGATCGATGCGCACATCCGTGACCTGCACCGAGGGTTTGATATCAGCAAGATTGAGCACACCGGCGACGAAGCCCGTCAGATCCTCGGTCGAACAAACCTCTTGAGAGAGCCCGAGCAGGCGCGCACTCTCCGGCAGCGAAGCAAAGATCACTTTGCCGGTCCCGGCAGGATGGATATCACAGGGCACGCCACGGCTGATGCGGATCGCACGTTGCGAGGAGCCCCGCATCGCATCGTCGCACATGCGTCGGGCGGAAACCGTCATCAGAGCATCGCGTGGGAGCACGAGCACGCGATCATCGCCGCTCCACTCCAGGAGCCGCATCATCGTCTCGCGATTGAAAATCCATTGAGGGTCGACCCAGATCAACCGAACCTCGGGGCGCGACAGCGCCAGATCCAGACTCGAAACCAGACGTACTTCCCGTCCCAGCTGGGTGCGCAGGAACTTCCAAGACTCCGATGGGTTCGACCACAGGTGCGGCGTCAAATAGAGCGCTTTCTCCTGAAGTTTGAGCTCACCCTGCGCAAGAGTCCGCGAGAGTGCCTCGGTGCGGGACCGAAAAGACGGGGAGAGCGAGTCCCATTCCGACTCATCCACAAGCACACAACCGCCACGGGTCCCCGTGGACAGAAGCGCTTTCAGAATCAAAAACTGTTTTTCGGAATCGGCAAGCCGCCCGAACCCACCCATGCCCGACCATTGCACCCAAGGTACCGCCTCGCCGCTCACTTCGGTGCCGGCTGCGGCCATGCGGTCCAAATGCGCATCGAGGACGCGCGCGAGCCCCAGAAAGTTCCGGCCCTCCACGCCGGCGCCCTGAAGCAAGCTCGACCAGGCAAGCGCGGCATCGGCCTCGGGAGATATCATATCAACCTGGCGGACACTCACCGTCCGCGAGCGGCGCCCCAGCCCCTGGGCTGCGCGATTGCGGAACACTTCTTCCGATTGCTGCGAGACCCAGCGGCGGTGCACGCTATCCAGCGCGCGGGATTTCCATTGAATCGCAGGTGCTCCTGACTGCTTCATTGCCGGTCCACTGGACTGTGTTTCCGTGAATTCCCGACTTCCCAGTACCTGCTCGATCCGGTTGCGCAGATGAATTTTGGCCGAATTGCCATGATCGACACACTCACCCGCAAACGGGTCCGATGCGCTTTGCTCGGGCGCGCGGTAGTGCTTCCAGAAACTTCCCGTCACGATGGCCTGGATAAACTCGCCTGCCCGAGGATGCGTGCGTTCAATATCAGCGAGGATCGCGTCGATCCGCCCCAAGGTGCCGTGCCAACGCTTAAGCAGTTCCGGCGACGAAAGCGAAGCCAGCTCGTGCACGCCCGGCGCCAGCACCTGCGGAAATGCCCGACCCTCGGCATCGCGAGCCACATTCTCGGACTTGGCCATCAAGGGCCGCGGCACACCGCCATTGGGATAATTCATCCCCACTTCGGGCGTGAGGATCAAAGAAACCTGGATCTTGCGTTCGATGGCCTCGGTCAAAAACCTCGGCAAAAGGTGGGAAATATCGGCCTCGGCAGCTTGCCACGGCACAAAGGTCGCCACCGAACGGATGCCCTCACGGACCCAACGGTCGAGCGCTGGCCCCATCCGGGAAGGTCGCAACTCCCAGTAATGGACCAAAATTTTCAAACGGGATGGATTTTCGTGTTGTTTGGACTCGCCCCCACTCATGGACTGAAGTATGTCGAGCCTGACCCAAAAAGTCACCCATTTCAGTGAGGAGAATTTTACCATGTGGTTTTTTTCTGAAGAAGACCGGATGCTCCAAGAAACCGTGCGTCAGTTCGCGCATTCGGCGCTTGCGCCCAAGATCGAAAAACTCGACGAAGAAGAAGGATTCAACCGTGAAGCTTTCTTCAAACTGGGCGAACTGGGACTCCTCGGAATCACCGTGAAGGAAGAAGACGGTGGCGCAGGCCTCGGTGCTGTCGCAGCCACAATCGCCATGGAAGAAATGGCAGCCGTCGATGCCTCGACCACACTCTCCTACCTCGCTCACTCCATCCTGTGCGTGAATCAGATCGGCGCGAATGGGAGCGAGCACCAGAAGAAACACTACCTCCCCAAACTGATCTCGGGTGAGTGGATCGGCGGCATGGGCATGAGCGAGCCGGGCGCAGGATCCGACGCTCTGGCCATGACGACCAAAGCCGTGCGCGAGGGCGACCACTATATCGTCAACGGCACCAAGACCTGGATCACCAACGGACCGATCGGGGATGTTTTTTACACTTACGCCAAAGCCGGTCCCAACAAGCGCGACCTTTCGACCGTGATCATCGACCGCTCGATGGCGGGTTTCTCGACCGGCAAGAAATTCAAAAAAATGGGCATGCGCGCCTCTCCGACGGGCGAGCTCGTTTTTGAAAACTGCCGCGTGCCTGCTGCAAACTTGGTCGGCACCGAAGGCGGCAGCGTGAAAATGATGATGCGTAACCTGGATCTCGAGCGCCTGACGATTGCGGGCATGTCACTCGGCATGGCGCGCGCTTCGATCGAAGTCGCAACCCAGTACGCAAAAGACCGCAAGCAATTCGGAAAACCCATCGGTGCGTTCCAGCAAGTGCAAGAGCGCCTGACCGAAGCCGCAGCTTGGTACGAAGCCTGCCGCTGCCTGACTTACGATGCGGCTAAAATGTGGGACATGGGTCTCATGGTCGGCAAAGAGGCTTCGATGATGGCCGCCAAGGCCAAACTTCAGGCCGCACAAATGGCAACCCAAGTGGGACTCGATGCCATCCAGATTTTGGGCGGCTACGGCTACACCCGCGAGTTCCCGGTCGAGCGCTACATGCGCGACGCCAAGCTCATTGAGATCGGCGCCGGCACCAACGAAGTGCTCCGGCTGATCATCGCGCGCCAGATGCTCGGCGAAGCCGCCGACGCTTGAGCGTCGCTTCTTTTGATAATCTGATATCAGGCCGGGGTGGCGCAAACCCCGGCCTTTTTTTTGGGATTCATTCACGCAGATCTGAAAAAACAGGAATAGCCTCAACGAATAAGCCTTGTTCATTTTGTCATAGTTAGTCAAAATCAACAAGCCATGGCCCATCTTCGAAAAAGACATATCGAACCCCTGCTGCAGAAAATGGCGAAGCTCTCTCCGCTTGTGGGCATCCTTGGGCATCGCCAGGTGGGAAAGACGACTCTGCTGGAGAAAACTTGCTCGACTTACGTGACTTTTGACGACGAGTCGACGCTCCGCTCAGCGCTCACTGACCCAAAAGGATTCATCGCCAGCCACCGCAGGACTGCAACTGCATTTGACGAATGCCAGCTGGCGGAGAAGATATTCCCTGCTCTCAAGGAACGAGTCAGAAAGGACAGACGCCCCGGTCAGTTCTTTCTTTCTGGCTCTGTGCGATTCACCAGCAAGGAGCTGATCCGGGAGTCCCTAACTGGAAGGCTCATGACATTGGACCTGCTGCCCATGACACTTTCAGAGCTCGACCGAGGCGAGCTGCCCACCTGGCTTCCCCGACTGCTCGAGGTCCGGCGAATCGATGGGACCTGGGTATCGCAGCTCACGGAGCGGGAATACCAAAGGCGCATGAAGTTGCTGGAACACTATAAAGACTGCGGGGGGCTGCCTGGAGTCTGCTTTATTCGTGACGCTCGTTTCCGATCGGACAAGGTCATGTCCCAATTGGACACCATTCTCGGTCGTGATTTGCACCAGATCCACGCCACCACGCTCACTCTCCCGGAGCTTCTCCGTTTTGTCCGGGAACTTGCCAAGCTCGATGGAGCCCCCCTCAATCACCAAGCTTTGCGTCGAGCGACTGGTATCGCTCCCCCCACTCAGAAAAAACTCATCTACGCGCTTGAGGCCGTCTTTCTCCTCCGACGCCTCCCCATCGAAGGAGAACGGTCCGACTCCGCTGTCCTATTTGAGGACCAAGCGGAAGTCCTTGCACTTTCGCGTGGCACACTCAACAGCGAGCAACAATGGCAGGGTCTCATCTACCGCAATCTCCGGGAACAGGTGCTCTACCGTTCAGGCCTGGCGGCTGAATTATTTCAATTCCGAACCCGGGCCGGCGTCGTGGTTCCTTTTGCAGTGAGAACCCCCGAAGGCACTTTAGGAGTCGTACCCATCCGGGGCCCGCTCACCCGCAAGGCATTGGGCGCCGCTCAGAGCTTCCAACGAAAATACATGGGAGGAAGAGTTTTGATCGTCACCGATCAGAACGAATCCCGCGTCATCGACGAACGCACACTCTTGCTCTCTGCTGCTCAAGTTCTGTTTCCGGAATGAAGGTGAATGACTTGACCCTTGATATCAGGCGGGCGTGGCGCACACCCCGGCCTGTTTTTTTTGAAAGTCCGCGCATCAAGGCTTATGCCAGTCCGCAAAAGCTGGGTGAATCTTGCCATTGGCTTTTTGAGAACCCATGCTCGGACACGGGAGCGGGCCTGAAGTCCGCGCATCAAGGCTGGGGTCCAAACAAGGCGTCTTTCCGGCACCACTTCCAAGTAGCAGCCAGTGTTCTCCTGCCGCTCCCCCTCCAGTCCCTGCATCACACTCCAAAACTTTCCGCCGGGCTTGAGCTCGATCGAGCAATCCGTCACTCGCCACGGACGCGGGCAGAACCAGTGCTTCAACATCTCGGGGTCCGTCCCCCCCTTCCAGAGGTGGGCAGCCGAGCAGTTCACTTTGCGTTCAAACCGGAGATCAAGCGCTGGATTGAAGGTCATATCCAGCAGTCTAGCCCGAGACCCCGACCCTGCCACCCAAAATCCCGGTGCCACCGAAGAGCCGAGGTGCGGTATTCTCCCTACAAGCCTCCCGCGCTTGATGGGTAAATCCCACACTCCCCGCTCCTCACAAGCGCGAGCCCCTCGCAAAAGCCCATCTCAAGCGATCCGCATCGGGCACGCTCTTTGCCAAGTGCCGGTCTGTGAATGCGCCGCACAAAAAAGAGGCAGCGCAAGACCCCAAGCATTTTTCAAGGAGTTGACCATGAACCAACTGAATCTCGAGCCCCGCCCCCTCAAAACGACAGCCGCCATTCTCACCCTTCAGACGCTTTTGGCCTTATCCCACCCCACGCTTTCCCATGCGCTCCCCAAGGCCTCCAAGTCCCTCCGCTCTGGCCTCAACCCCGCCCAGTTGACAGCTATCGATACTCACCCCGCACTCGCAGGCAGCGCCCTGCTGGCCGACCACGATAATGGCATCGTCTATATCACGCCGGGCACCCGTCGCATTCAGGGCGGAAGCTTTCGAGTCACTCACACCCTGCCGGCTTGCGAAACCCTGAGAGATCACTACGGGCTCACCTACCAGGTTCCAACCCGGGACTTCCGCAAAACAGCGCTCGAGGGGCCCTTCTCGCCGTTCTTTGATGCGACCTACGGAACTTACGTGAACAACGCCACGATCCTCGAGCAAATCAAAAAGGAACTGTTGGCCATTCAAAAAACCGAGGAGGACCACCAGGCGGAAAAAGTGGCATATGATATCGCAGTCGAGCAGCATAACGCAGCCCTGAGCGAAATCGAGCGCATCCGCGGCGCCATCACCGATCTCGACTCCGCCATTGAGCGCGCCCGCAGCGCCCTTTCGATGGCCCGCACGCACGAAGAGCGGGATGCAGCTCGCGAAGCTTACGAACTTGCTGTGAACGAACGCCGGGAGCGACTCCCGGTCCTGGAAGGACAGCTCGCAGCGGCCCGGTCCGTCGAAACCGAGAAACGCGAACTTCGATATCATGCACAGCGCGGTTGGCTCCCCTACAAAGGGGACTTTGATTCAGCCATGGCAGCCTTGGTCCGCATGCAGAAACTCTATGAGGCGCAGAAGTCCATGGCCCAAACCTCATTGGATTACGCAAAAAAATCACTCCAAGCGTTCGAAAGTGAAACCGTCGGGGTGGCCACTGCCTCCTACAACCTCTGGGATTCCGAACTTGAAACCCTCCAACGCATCTTCAACCAGACCCCTGAAAAACGCCTGGAAGCCCGCCGTGTGCCGATCCTCAGTGTATCGGTCCAGACCGGCAACAGCCAGCAAACCACAAGCACCGGCGACCTTCCCGATGACCAATTGATATCAAAAGCGCCGGCTACCACTGAAAAAAAGGGGGAAGAAATTCCTGCCAACCCAGGATCATCCGCGAGCGAAAAAAGTCTCGAAACGGCATTCCGGGATTCGAAGAACAACCCGCTTCGCATCCGGGCCTCCCTGTACTCTGCCGAACCTGCCGGAGCCCTCACCTTCCCCGTGAACCGCGCAGCCTATTGCACGGGTGACAGCAACTTCGGTGGGAGTCCAGCCCCCTACAAAGATATCGCAAGCGATACAACCCTCTTCGGGCCTAAATACCGCTCGCGAGCCAGCAACAGCATCCGACAGAATGTCGCCCTGAACTACGTGTACCCGACCAAAGCCGATCCCATGGGAGTCAGCTGCTCGCTCGACATGAAGCGCTTCTCGACTTTTGCGCGGAATGCGGGCGAGTCGGGGTTCCTGCTCTGGAAGAACTCCTGGGATGATACCACCCGCACCAGTCTGCTCAACAATGGTCTGACCTGCAAAACCGAGGAGGCTCCTTCCTGGGCCAACCCGGAAGAACAGCGCCAATACCTGATCCAACTTCAGGACTACGCCATGAAGGAGGTCATGGCCGAGTACGTGCTGAGCTTTGCCAAATCCTGGACGGTCAACCTCACTCCGGAGCCCTTGAAGATTCCCGCAAAAAGCGCGTTTTTCTCGGAGTACGGAGCCGCGCGCCAGGCTCTCTGCAAAGGAGCTCCACTCTGCGAGGTCAACAGCCTTGTCTGGAAGAGCCTCGATGATCTGTTTGGCTCTCGCGCAGGCACCACGAGCAGCAAGGACAGTTTCAACGGAACCATTTCCCGCAACTTCCGGATCGACTCTTGGTTCCCCACTCCGGGGGGCGCCATCATCGAAGTCGATATCCCCTTGAACTGAAAACCTTCGCAACAGGAGTAACCCCATGAAAAAAATCCATCTCCCCACGGGGATCACCGTGATCGCAGTCCTCGTCTCTCTCGCCCTTCACTCGCTCTGGCGAGGCAAACCCGGCCACCCGACCGAGAGCACAAAGCAAGGGCCGATCGCGCCCGGGATTGAAGCTCCCCAATCGGGCTCGCCGACTGATATTACGAGTCATGCCAGTGCCATGGAGACCCAGGAGGCGTTGACGGTTGCGGAGAGGGCGGCGCCAGAGACCGCCCCGGCCATTGCCCAACTCAAGCAAGTGCAGCGAAAGTTCGATCAAACACTCTCGCTCCATCAGGCGCTCCGGGAAAAGCACACTGCCCTGATTCTCGCTGGAGACGAGAAATCCGCGGAAGAGGCCCGGTCCATGGAGCAAAGAATGAGAACCTCGTCGGAGAAGCTTTTCAAGCTCTCCCGCAAAATCTACGAACTGACCCAAGAGGTATCCAGGTCCCTGACTGAAGTCATGGCCCGGGAAATTCAAGGAGAAGCGTCATGAAATCAGGCAAGATGAATCTTTGTTCGGTGACGGGCCTGACTGCAGTGACACTTCTTTGGGCTTCGGGATGCCGCTCCGAACCCGTTTCCCCCCCCGGGACCGCAGGCGAAGCGAGTGCCAACTCCTCCCTGTTCACGGAGACGCAGGAACGATCCACGGAACTGTCCGAAACCTTATATACCGACAGAGCCGCGCTCGAAATGAGCGTCACGCCCATCGAGAGCCGGGAGAACTGCCAGAGGGCATTCGCCGAACTTGATCAGAAGCCGTTTCCAGCATCTCCTTACGGAATCCTGACTCAATCGGGAGCGGGTCAATGGGTACGGACCCTCAGGGAACCATCCCTTGGAGATATCAGAGCGACACCCGTCGCTTTCAGGATTCTCCGCACGGTCGTCAGAACCCACCTGGTTCGGACCGGAGACAGCCCGGAAGGTCTCGAAAGGCCGGAAAAACAACTACTCTCCGAAACGGTGGAGGTGAGCTGCCCTCTTCCAGTCTCCTGGGAAGTCCTGATCCCCGGGTTTGAGATCGCCCCTCTGGCGGGAGCGAGACCCGCCCGAGTCTGTCCCCCCTCAAGCTTGGACGCCTTGTTTCCGGGAAAATGCACTCTAGGCTATGACCTGACGTCCGCCCTCATCCGCTGGCGGGAGGAGTTTGGAGAAACGTGTACTTCAGAAATCCCCGGTGGTCCGTGCAAAGGGAGCGACTTCAGCAACTCTCGCCACTACCTCCCGCTCGCACTCAAGGCGGTTTCAGTGGACGATGCCCAGGGGCTCCGCGACCGGCTTCTCGCGAGTCTCGGTCTCCCGGCAGGCACTCCAGCCCGCGTCCAACCGGCAAGCTCCCGCTTCAATCCTCACACGCGGAACACCCCGCTCCGGGTGATCGGCTTTGCCGACACCGAAAAAGGCGTACCCGTCCTCTGGCTCGGAACCCGAGACACCTGCGCCCGCTCCGGTCGGGGCTGTGACCGAATCCTCCCCTTCAAGCAAGAAGTGCGCGCCCCGCAAGCCAACGACCTTGCATCCCCCGAGAAGCTCAAGGAATTCCTCGAGACCTTTCAACAGGTGGGCATCGGCCTGTTCAACCTCAACCCGTGGAATACGACCACCGGAAGCTACCCTGACTACCACGACGGGAGTCTCGCACATATCAATGAGATATCTGCAAGACTCAATGCCCTGCTCGCAGGCACCTGGGACCGGAAGCAACCGATCTTCATGAGTCTGGTGCTGCGATTCGAGGAGGACGGCCCCGTCTTCCTGCAGAAACTGCGCGTCCCCCCGGAAGGCGAGTCCGTTTTCCTCGGGGGACCTGAACGCCTCAGTACCGTCAAGCAGCTTGGGTTGAACGTCCGGGCACTCTGACCCGGTCCCCCTCCGGAGGAAACCGTCATGATCACGCCACCCCTATTCCGCCTCTCGGGCGGGAATATGAACCTGCGCCTGCTTGCCGTAGCAACCGCATTTTTCCCCGCCTGGGCCAGCGCATCGGTGCAGTCACAGTCGGCGCTCCGCCTCATCAATCCCTGCACGAAGGCCGATAGCGCACCCGTCATCGTTCAGGGAGCGGCCACGGTCGCGATCGATATCCAGGGAGCCGAGCCTCACGGCCGATATAGCGTGACTTTCCGGGTCGCTCCTCCGGAGCGTGATCTGCCAGCACTGCGGGAAACCACGGTCATCACCGAAACCGGAGGAGAGGGTGCTCTCAGGGCAGTCGCCGAATGGAGCGATCTGCCTCCCCCCCGTCAAGAGTCCACGCTCCTCAAGCTCGAAGCGGAATGGAGAATCGCCGGGACTTCGCGCGTTCTGGGCAGCATCGGACGCGAAGTGGTCCAAGTTGCCTCGACTCGACCCAGATTCTATCTGCACTTGTCCAAGCCCCTCTGCCAGAAAACAAGCGCCTGGCGCCCCGTCTCTCGATATCTATTCAACCGCTCCAGCGCCACGCTCGAGATCAGGCACGCAGCAGATCTTCCGCTGACCGATCCGACGCGAGGCCTGACCCTTCTTGATGAGTCCTCTCCTGAGCTCCGCAACCCGAGCGCCGATGACCTTCCCTTGACCGCAAGACCCCACCCCTACAACGGTTGGAGCTTTGCGGGCTGGGAGGCGGTTGAAAAAATCCCGGGCGAAAACCAATCCGAGTTCCGCTGGAGTCTGCTCCAAAACCACGGAGGGTTTGTAGGCCTGGCCTGGAAACGAATCCGTTTCGCAGCGGAGGAGTTCGTCTACCGTCCTGATCCGGGTCGGCCTGCGTGCGGCGCCTGGTCGAGCCACCGCTATGGCGACCTTGAAGTGAGCCGACCTGCATATCAGTTACTGCTCGTACCCGAGGCACAGCAGCGCTCCTCCCATGAGCTCGCGCGCTATCTCGAAATCGCGTACCCGGCCCAAGACACGTGCCCGGAGGACGGGCATGACTCGAACGCCTTTGAGTCCGTACTGGAATCGGGTTCACCGAATTATTCGCTCCATTTCCGAGAATTCTGAACTTCAAACACCGAGGCCTGCCATGAAATCCAAATACAATCCGCTCCTTCCCTTATTGCTCCTGACAGGAGTGACCGGGTTTTTCGTGACCACCCAAAATTTGCATGCCGGAACCGAAAGAAGCGCCTATATCGAACTTTGCGAATCGGCCGAGCTCGACCCTGTCGATCGTCCCCTGCTCGAGGCCATAAAGGACCTCGCTCAAACAACCGACTGCCCGGAGTCCGACCTTTGGCTGAGCCGTCAAACAGGGTTGGATCTCTCAAACCGTTCTCTCGAATCACTCCGCGGCCTGACTGGCCTGACGAATTTGCGCGATCTCTGGCTCCAAGGAAATCGCATTCGCGATATCGCCCCCCTCATCACGCTCCCGACGCTGCGGAAGCTCTCGCTTGAAAACAACCTGCTCAAGGATACCCGTGCAATCCAGAATATTCCCGGCCTGCGAGTGGTCTGGCTGGAACGGAACCGCCTGAGTGGACCGGAGATATCACAACTGGAGTCAGCACTCCCCCGTGCCTCGGTAATCGCCGGACAGCAGCAGAAACTCAGCGAATTTTGCAAAGATTCCCGCAACTCGGAATCCGAGACCTTCTGGTGCGAGCTCCTCAAGTTCCACTTCGAGGTCAAAACCGCCGATGAACTCGAAAATAAGACCGATGTGGAAAAAATCGGGATAGAAATGTACTTTTTCTCCTTCAGGAAATTCAAGAAAGAGCAATATAGCCTCCGTCTGGGAGACTTTCATTATTTCCCAAAGCTACGCGAACTGAAAATCTACGCCCGCCCCCCGAGTTATCAACCGACGCCCAAAGAGCGGATCCATCTCACCACCGATGGCTTGCATGACCTGCCGGAACTCAAGTGGCTCAACCTGCAATCCGTTATTCCGACCGCAGTCGCGGATCCCCGTGCATCCCCCCGGAATCCGCTTTACCTGAGACTCTCTCAAATCCCGGAGGCCGATATACTCCCATTTCTGGCAGTACCCACTCTGACCGAAAAACTCCGCCACCTGACCGTGATCTGGACTCAGATTTCAAGTCTGCAGTTCCTCCGGAGCATTCCTTCCCTCGAGAGCATCTTTCTGATGGGCCTTGAAAAACCGGACCTGGAGTTTCCCACGGGACTGCCCAAGCTGACATCCATCAACCTTCAAACCCGTGTCAGAAGTCTTGATTTTCTCAGGGAATACCCGAATCTGAAGCACCTGCACTTGATTTTGGGGCAATCGGACCCCATCCCCGAGATGATTCAGGACCTGCACCACCTCGAGGATCTGCTCTTGGAGGGACAGTTTTCACAGATCCCCCCCTTGAGCCCGCAAGTCTCGCTGCGTTCTCTGCGTCTCATGACCGATCGTCCGCTGAATCTTGAGCCAATCAAGAGGCATATGGACCTCCTGGAAGTCAACTTTGGCCGGACCATGGCCCTCAACGACAAGGACTGGGACTGGATCTTGAGCCTCGGGAAACTCAGGGTCCTGATTGCGCCCCTCGAGTTCGCATCCCACCCTGCAGTCACTCAATTGAAAGCCCGCGGAGTGAAGTTCTACTGATGACACACAGGGATTGAACTCGCACTGCCACACCTGTAAGGTCCCCGGCACCGGTCCATTCGTTTCAATCCTTACACTCACGCAATGCAGGTGTCGCATGATCGCAGTCTCCAACCTCACCAAGCAGTACGGCCACAAAGTCCTCTATCAGGGCGGGACTTTTCAAATCCGGCCGGGCGACAAGGTGGGGCTGGTGGGCCCGAATGGCGCCGGCAAGACCACGGTTTTCCGCGTGATCACCGGCGAGGAATCCTATGACGCGGGAGAAGTGACCAAGCCCGAGCGCTGGGTGGTGGGCTATTTCTCGCAGGATGTGGGCGAGATGAAAGGCCGCACGGCGCTCGAGGAAGTCATGGCCGGTGCGGGTCGAGTCTCCGAGCTCGGCAAGGACGTCGCCGCCATCGAGGCCCAGCTCCAGAACCCGGATATCGATGAGGACCAGATGACCTCGCTGCTGGAGCGCTATGGCGAACTCCAACATGAGTTCGAGGCGCGTGGCGGCTACGACCTCGAGTCCCGCGCCAAGGAAATCCTCACGGGTCTCGGCATCCACCCGGAGGATCACCACCGCCCGGTCGAAGCGTTCAGCGGTGGTTGGAAAATGCGGATTGCGCTGGCCAAGATCCTGGCCCTCAACCCCGATGCGCTCCTCATGGACGAACCCACCAACCACTTGGATCTTGAATCGATCGTGTGGCTCGAAGAATGGCTCAAGAACTTCAAGGGCGCGCTCTTCATGACGAGCCACGATCGCGAATTTATGAACCGCATCGTCAAGCGCATCGTGGAAGTCGCCAACAAAGCGATCACGGTTTACACCGGCAATTACGAATTCTACCTGCGCGAACGTGATATCCGCATGGAGCAGCTCCTGGCCGCCCACAAAAAACAGCAGGACATGCTCGCCAAGGAAGAAGAGTTCATCGCCCGCTTTGCCGCGCGCGCCAGCCACGCAGCCCAGGTGCAATCGCGGGTCAAGAAGCTGGAAAAAATCGATCGTATCGAAATCCCGGCCGAGGAGCGCTCGATTGCGTTTGAATTCCCGCAGCCGCCCCGCAGCGGCAATGATATCGTGAGACTCCACTCCCTCAAGAAAACCTGGCAGCATCCGGTCTCGGGCGAAAAACTCGTGTTCAGTAACGCAAGCGGCGTCGTGCGCAGGCTCGATCGCGTGGCCGTGGTCGGCGTCAACGGCGCCGGAAAATCCACGCTCCTCAAAGTGATCACCGGGCAGACCGAGGCGACCGAAGGCGTGTGCCAGCTCGGCGCGGGGCTGCAAATGGGTTACTTCAGCCAGCACTCGCTCGAAGTGCTCAACCCGCAAAAAACCATCATGGACGAGATCCATGACCGCATCCCGGAAGCCACGATCGGCTTTGTGCGCAACCTGCTCGGCGCGTTTGCGTTCAGCGGCGATGACGTGCACAAAAAAATCGGCGTGCTCTCGGGCGGCGAAAAAAGCCGTGTGGTGCTTGCCACGATTCTCGCCAAGCCGGTCAACTTTCTCGTGCTCGACGAGCCGACCAACCATTTGGATATCAAATCGCGCGAGACGCTGCTCGATGCGCTCAAGAAATTCGACGGCACGATCATGCTCGTGAGCCACGACCGCCATTTCCTGCGCGCTTTGACCTCCAAAGTCTTTGAAGTCGACAAGGGTTCACTCACGGTCCACGAAGGGACTTATTCCGAGTACGAGGAACGCAAGGCGCGCGAAGCGCGGGGGTGAGCAGGCCGCATCCATCCGTGTTCTTGTAATTTCTTGAATCTGATCGAAAATACCAGGCCCTTGTAATTTCTCTATTTTGAGAGAAAATACAAAAATGTGCGTCACCTTCGCGCGCGCCACGGGCTGGGCCTTTTTCAAAATCTCAGCAGTTTCAGCCCAATTGTGGGGATTTTTGGCCACCGTCAGGTTGGCAAAACCACCTTTGCTGAAAAACAGGGCAAAGCCTACCGAACCTTCGACTCAAAATCAGTGCGCGAATCCGCGGAGCACAACCCCGAGGAATTTATCGCCGATCTGAGGCCAATGCCCGCAGTCATCGACGAATGTCAGATGATCCCGGAGCTCTTTTCTGAATTAAAGGAGTATGTAAGGACTCATAAAAAGCCAGGCCAGATCATCCTCACGGGCTCAGTGCGCTTCTCCAGCCGCCGTGCAATCCGGGAGTCCTTAACGGGCCGGTTGGCCTCCCTTGAACTCCTCCCGTTTTGCCTCACAGAAATCCTCGGACTACCGCGAGCCCGTCTGGTCTTAAAACTCATTCAAGAATCCCGACTCTCACCTCTTCTGGAGGGGGAACTCGCCTCACAGGAGCTGAAACGACGGACCGGAGCCATCGATGATTACCTCGCTTGCGGCGGAATGCCGGGGTTGTTTGCATTACGAAATCCGCGCTTACGCGCGGAAAAACTGCGTGACCAGGTGGACCTCATTCTTAGCCGGGATCTGCAACTCGTCCACTCAACGACACTCCCCGCCATGCAGATCAGCGAATTCGTCCGCGAACTCAGCCAGGGTGAACTCATGCCCCTTCGTCCCTCGACTCTGCGCAAACTAACGCGTGTGACGGAGATCACTCAGAAAAAACTCCTCGAAGCCCTCGAGGCGGTTTTCATGGTGAGGCCACTTCCGATCGAAGGCTATCGCCGAGGGATCAGCGTGATCTTCGAAGACCAACTGGAACGAACGTACTTGCTGCAGGAAAAAACTGATCCGGAACTCGCATTCGAAGCGCTTGTCTGGAGAAACATGCGGGCCTCGTTCAATTACGAGACCGGGCTTCATTGGGAAACGTTTCAGTTCCTCGAAAAAGCGGGCCGACGCCGCGTGCCTTTTGCGTTCAGAACCTCTGAAGGGAGCCTGGCCGTTCTGCCCATTTTGGACTCGACCCCGAGCCTCGAGACCCTCCGATCGGCCCGCGAGTTCCTGGCCCGCTACAATCGGTCGCTTGCGCTGATTGTCACGCGTGGCCAAGCGGGGACTGGCCAAGCGGGGACGGAGATCATGGATTCCCGAATCCTTAAAGTTCCAGCCGAACGAATTCTCTTCGAGTAATCCTGGAGAGGCGGGCGACTAGCCGCTCAGGTCCCATCCACCAACCGAGGCAGCACCCCTGATATCCTTCCGAAATGTGTAATGTATCCCTGTCGACTCCCTGTTTCGGGCGAATGGAACTTCTGTGTCGAAGTGGAAACATAGAGGCAACCCAGCTCTTCCGTCGGGCGGGAATTCACGAACGCCTCCGCATCTATCAGCATTCTGAGCCAATCTTCCTTGAGCGTGACCAAATCGACCGGTTGCGTAAGCTTCAGTCGCGAAAAATCTTCCGCATGATATCGACCACGCCGTTTCAGCATCTCCAAGAGCGAGAGCGGAGTGTACCCGGGATCCTTGCCCGCTGCCGCCCAACAGAGGGCCCCCAGCGGCAGAATCACGCGGTGAATGTGGATGATGTCCAAAAAATCACGCGGCTCATCCCGTCCCACCAAGGCCAGAAGTTTGTTCACGGATAAATCGATGGGGTGAAGCCGGTAACCGCATACGGGGTCCGCGACCGGAGGAAGGAAGCGCCAAGCCGTGTCCTGCGCCCATTCGACTTTGGTGGACAACCCCGCCTGCGAGATGATCGCGCGAATATATCCAGGTTGCGAAATCTCGATTGCAACCTGATGCTTTTCCGCCAGCAGACAAGCCCGATCCGCCTGAAAAGCCGAGGCCACCCTTTCGCTCGAATCATTGAAATAATCCAAGTCATTGCTGAAGCGAAGAGAGTCCGGAGTGATGTGTAACGCCGCACCTCCCGCGAGATGACTGTCCGGAGAGCGATTCCCGGACAGAAGAAGAGCCACGGTCGTTTGATACGCGGTTAACGGCATAAGCGTGCTGCGACCTCCCAAGCCTGGCGGCCACCCTTTTTTCGAAGCTCCGCAACCACCCACGGTATGTCTTTTGTTTCGATCCGGTATTGAGGATCGAAAGACCAAAAACAAGAAGCATGAAAATCACGGTAAGCGCGACGCGCCTCACGCACACGGACCATCTCGCGCGCCTGCATCGAAGAAAGAGCCCTGCGACTCTTTTTTCCGCCCTTTCGACCCATTCTGGCCAAGTATTCGCGAACCTTGGGATCGATCATGCCAACATAACCACCTTATGATGATTCTATAATAAATTCAGTCGGATCGGCAGCTTTTTCTCAATACCCTGATCTGCTTGGGGATTTCCATGCGGGCGGCTTTGAGGCTCAAAAGCACCACCCCAAGCTCACACCGGGCCAGATCCAGACCGCGCTGGAGGAGAACGAACTTTTGCCGGCAAAAAGATTGTCCAGCCAGAGCGGCATATAGAGCGCGGCTCTTACCGTGGGACCGGCATGGAGTCTGAGCTCCGCCCCGGCACCCGGCCAGGCAAACCACTGCGTGTAGCCGGAGTAGAGGTATCCGTTCACACCACCAGTGATATAAAAAGCCAGGTACTCGCCGGCAAGGTACAGGTTGGTGTGTGCGCCGATGGAGGGCGTCTCGCCCACGAGCCCGAGACTTCCCCCCAGCGCCCAACGCTCCCCGAGCGAACGATCCACACTCAAGGAACCCACGACCGAGCGCCCCAGTGCTTCACCTGATATTACCCAGTTTTCCTTGCCGCGGGCGGGGTCGGCGTGCGCGTTGCCCGTCACAACCGCCAACCCCACGAGCATCAGGAAGGCTCGCACGCCCCTCTCCTCAGGTCATCCCGTGCCGTCCGGGAATCAAAACGCTGCCGGAGTAATCGTGAGCAAAGTCGAGGCGGGACTTCCTACGCCGTTTGCTTGAGCACTGTGCGGGAGTCCTGCGAGGTGGACGCGCGACATGAGCTCTTTTTTGGATGATATCAAATTGATATCCGTGGTCAGCACGGTCGGGAACATCAAAAAAGAATTCGGATCAAATTTGAAGTCAAACGAGTTTCCAGCGGCTCGCAGTTCCGACTCGGTGATTGCCATTACGCCTACTCCGGCTTCCGGAAGGACTGGCACATAAAGCACCGGAATCTCCTGGTTACCCACATCGGTGCCGAAAGGATTGGTATAGGTCACCACCGAGGAGTTCATGACGACTGGAGTAGTCGGACGAGTCGTCGAGAACGTGGAGTTGGTGCTGTCCATCCACTTGAACTCACCTGTACAGCCTGAATTGCTGACCGGACAACTGGCGTCACTGCCATCGACCCGCATGAGTACATCACCACGTACTGCACCTGTCACTGCGCTCGACGCGAGGATGAATCGAAGCGTGTAAGCCTCGTTCATGGCGGTATTTCCGGTCACGCCGCTGACCGTGAAGGTGGCATCCAGGTAGCCGAAAAGATAGCTCACATCACTGATATACGTATTTTCAGAACCCAAATCCCCAGAGCCATTGCAGCATGTGAGCGTCCCCTGATTGGCAGTGGGATTAGCTGCATCAAATGTGTAGCTGCTCGAAGCCCCGGTGATGGATGACCACTCGTCCTGTCCAAAGTAAGCGCTCATCCCATTACCGCTGGACTGAATCAGGAGTCCGGTTCCGTAGTAGATCCCTGTCAACTGAGTGGGCGTGAAGCACACGACGCTTGTGCAAAGAGTCGGAGCAGTGGAGGTGGCCGCTACGCGTGGAGCGGAGAAGAGGGCTCGCAGCGCATTGGCGCCCTGAGCTAGAGTCTTGAGGGAAATCGTGGCCTCGGCCTCCGCCGTGAAATCATAAGAGTTGCCATCTCCCCCTCCCTCTTCGGAGCCCGAACAAGCAGCCAAAGGCAGGAGAGCAAGAGCGAGGGACAGAGCTTTTGAGTTCAAATTCATGGTGATTGTTCCTGTTTATAAAGGGTTGGAATCAATTCTCGATTTCAAAATCCGCAATCGTCAAGAACCGCGGATAAGATGTCGCCGACAACTGCAGGGTGGTAAGACTCACCTCGGTTGCCCCCTCTCCGAACTCGCCGGTCGTGGCATCGAGCGGGTAGATGTCCAGTCGGGTGTTGGTCGCGTAGTTGTAGTCATAATGGGAGGCGTAGGCGAACTTGCCATTGGAAAGTACGGCCAAGCCGTCATCCGCGTAAGCATCCGCCACGGCTGTAGCCCCGCCCGCTTGATTGAGAAGGGTGAGAGCGCCTGTCGTCTTATTGAAAGAATAAGCAGTCGTCCCCATCACGCTCCCGGCAGCGTAGATCACGTCCAAGCTCGGATGCTTGACCATGAAATAGGCATAAGCCGTATTGAGGAGCTGCGTGGATGTGGCGCCCGTCGCCAACGGGAGCGTGTAAGTCTCAATCCGGTTATTTTGTGCATCAGACACCAAAAAGAAATTGGTGCCGGGATACGCCAGCATGGCTCCCACTTGCACACCCCGCACCCCAGCCGTCATGTAGGTGCCGGCAGTCCCGTCCACCGCCCCGATCCCGAGTCCCGTCGAGTTATGCGATATCATGAGCTGCGAAAAATCATGGGAGTAAGCCAGGGCATCGGGCACGCCCGAGGTTCCGGAGGACGAATCAGTCCCCGTCCCCATCTGGGTCAGGACCCCGGTCTCAGGATCCTGTTGCAAAAACCGCACTCTTTTCAGGCCCCCCGCGGATCCTTCTGCATAGGCAATGGCCAGGCGGTTATTGGTTGAATCGACTGCAAACTCACTGCCCGCATAGATACCGAGAACGGCGGTGCCGGAATCCGTAGTCGTCTCGGTCAGGGCACCGGTCGCGGGATCAACCCTGAAGACGCGAATCTTGTTCTCACCGCGCGAGTGGATATACAGGTAGCCGTTTAAAACGACCGGATTTTGGGCATTGCTGAGGTCATTCACACTCGTGGCCAAAGTGAGCGCTCCCGTGTCGCGATCGACTTCAAACACCTGGAGCTTCTGCGAAATCAAGGAGGCCATGTCAAAGCTCGACATGAAGAGGTAGGACTTGGTCGTGATTTCCGAGTCGGTCCCCCCTTCGTCTTCTTCGCTTGGAGGAAACAGCCCGCAACCAGAGCCAAACAGTGTCAATGCAAGCAGTACTGCGAGCGAGCGGGTCGGATCCAGATGATACGCTTTCATGGGTAAGCTCCTTGCTGACCGAGGTGATGGATCCTCGGGAGTGTAACGCCTGAGATATTCCAAATGCATCTAGAAGCGGTCTCATAAATAGCGGCTCGTCATTTTCTTGAATTGCGTCACAATAGGGGCATGAAGCTCACCGATCGCCAATGGAAGGTGATCGAGCCGCTGCTCCCGCCTCTCAGGAAGAGA
>Ga0172372_10001178_pt1 | contig 40659 bp, 31 predicted proteins | sample LakKiv5m_2_FD_114544 | JGI IMG/M metagenome (GOLD analysis project Ga0172372, IMG submission 114544) | Freshwater microbial communities from Kabuno Bay, South-Kivu, Congo - kab_092012_9.5m | ecosystem: Environmental > Aquatic > Freshwater > Lake | place: Democratic Republic of the Congo...
ATATTATTATGTCTGATGGATCCGAAAGAATCTATTTCAGAAACCCCAATACTTTTGAGATCGTTAAAACGATTGAAATTTATGATAATGTTGGCCCAAGAATTAACCTGAATGAATTAGAATACATAGATGGTAAAATATATGCCAATGTATGGCAAGAAAATTATATTTTGGTTATCGATCCAACACTTGGAAAAATTGAACGCATCCTAAATTGTGCATCTGTAATTGCTCAAGCAAGAGGTACTGGCGAAGTACTCAATGGTATTGCCTACAATAAAAGCAATAAGAAGTTGTACCTCACAGGTAAAAATTGGAACAAGATAGCGGAAGTAGTACTTAAATAAAAGTAATTAATTCGGATAAAATCCTATTGCTTTTCTGGTTCTGTTTAATGTAACTCTTGCAATTTCCCTTGCTTTTTTTGCTCCTTCGGCAAGAATTTCATCAATTTTGGTTGGATTTTCTTGGTAGTAAGTGAATAATTCTCTTTCCTTCGCAAAATTGGTTAGAATTAATTGAAACAATTCTGTTTTAGCATGACCATAACCATATCCTTTCGTTTTATAATTAGACTCCATTTGTACACGTTGTTCTGGAGTAGCAATCAACTTATATAATTGAAAAACATTACAAGTAGCAGGATCTTTTTCATCATCCAATCCTTTGGTATCGGTAACTATTTTCATTATTTGTTTCTTTAACTCTTTTTCCGGTAAAAAAATATCGATATAATTGTTGCGCGATTTACTCATTTTTTGTCCATCAATCCCAGGAATAAGTTGGGTTTCTTTTTGTAAATCTTCTTTTGGAATTACAAAAACTTCTCCCATTTTATGATTAAAACGTGCAGCTACATCCCTTGTAAACTCTAAATGTTGCAATTGATCTTTTCCTACAGGGACAATCTCAGCATCATACAACAAGATATCTGCCGCCATTAACATTGGGTAGTTGAATAATCCAGCATTTACATCTTCTAAACGATCTGCTTTATCTTTAAAACTGTGCGCTAAGTTTAGACGTTGAAAAGGAAAATGACACATCAAATACCAAGTTAACTCTGTAGTTTCAGGCACATCACTTTGACGATAGAAAAATGTTTTCGAAGGATCTAACCCAAAAGCTAACCAAGCAGCCGCTGTTTCTTGTGTATTAGCATGTAATTCCACTGGATTCTTAATTTGCGTCAATGAATGCATATCTGCAATAAATAAAAACGCTTCGTTTGCAGGATTGTTAGCCATTTCTATTGCAGGTCTAATTGCACCTAATAAATTCCCTAAATGTGGTCTACCTGTACTTTGAACTCCAGTTAAAATTCTAGCCATTGTTAATATTTTTATATTTCGTTTTTAATTTTTTGTTCTAATGCCCTTGCATCCATTCCTCCGGCATGACGCCAAACAATTTCCCCTTTTTTGAATAAAACCAAGGTTGGTACGCTTCTAATTTTGAATTTTGCCGCAACCTCTTGATTCTTGTCAACATCAATTTTTACTATCCTTACACTACTTCCCATTTTAACCTTAAATTGATCTAATATTGGGTGCATTTGCTGACATGGACCACACCATGTTGCATAAAAATCAACTAAAGTGGGTGTTTCAGATTGAATTATCTCACGAAATTTTGACATTTTAGTGTGTCTTTTGAGTGTTAAACGAAGAAAACATATTCATCCATATCATTCTACTCCAGCGGTAATTTATGGGCGCTATAAACAAAGATACCATAGAAATAATTATAATATGGTACCAAGCATTCGTTTCAGGATAAATAAGATACGTTAATAAAAAAGTTACTATCGAAATAGCCACTGTTAAACCATAACTTACATACATTGCACCTTGCCAAAATCCGCCTTCAATTTCAAATTTATGACTGCAATTCGAACACCTAATTGGCATTTTATGAAAATTTTTTAAATCATATTTTGAGGAAGTTAAAAAAGCATTTCCTTCGTGACAAATTGGACATTTTTCATGCCAGATACTGTAGATTTTAGATCCTTTCTTCATGGAAAATTAGATGAAATAAAAACGGCACCGCATATACGGTGCCGTTTAAATACGATAACCGTAAATTATTTATTAGATACCAAAGAAGCCTTTAAGAACTCTCTATTTAATCTAGCAATATTGTCTAATGAAATTCCTTTAGGACATTCTACTTCACAAGCACCTGTATTTGTACAATTTCCAAACCCTTCTTCATCCATTTGACGAACCATATTTAATGCACGTTGCGTAGCCTCAACTCTTCCTTGTGGCAATAATGCATATTGCGATACTTTAGCACCAACAAAAAGCATTGCAGATCCATTTTTACATGTTGCAACGCATGCACCACATCCAATACAAGCTGCAGCTTCAAACGCTTTGTCTGCATCTTCTTTTGGAATTGGAATAGCATTAGCATCCATCGTTCTTCCTGATGTGTTAACAGAAACGAATCCGCCTGCTTGCTGAATACGATCAAACGCACTTCTATCCACTACTAAATCTTTTACTACTGGAAAAGCAGCAGACCTCCACGGTTCAACATAGATTGTATCCCCATCGTTAAACATGCGCATGTGCAATTGACATGTTGTAGTACCTGTATCTGGTCCGTGTGCACGTCCATTGATATATAAAGAACACATTCCACAGATTCCTTCACGACAATCGTGATCAAATGCTACTGGTTCTTTTTTCTCATTGATCAATTGTTCATTTAATTGATCTAACATTTCCAAAAATGAACTTGCGGTAGAAACATCGTTCAATGAATATGTTTCCATTTGACCTTTTGCATTACAATTTTTCTGTCTCCAGATTTTCAATGTAATATTTATAGTTTTTGCAGCCATATTTTTTTCTTTTAGCTTTTATTTTAATAATTGTTCTATTTGAAACTCTAATTCTTCCAAATAATTTTCAATAATATCCCAAACAACTTCGTAGTCAATACCTGAATAATCATGAATCATGCGATTTCTTAACCCTTTCATTCTTTTCCATTCAACTTCCGGGTGCTGTATCTGAAATTCTTCATCTATTTTGGAACTCACTTCGCCAATAATTTCAAAATTTCTTACAACAGCATCAATCGTTTTGTCATCTTCTAAAAATAAATCTAAGTTATATCCTACTGTATATTTACGAATCTTAGAAATAGACTCAAGAATATCGTTTAGTAATACTTTTCTATCTTTTTTAGACATAGATTAAATCATTTTTTATGTGCTCAAAATAGGATGATTTTATTCCTTTTCTCGAAACTACATCTGTTTTAATCCCTAAACAATCTTCTATTTCATCGGCTAGATCTATAAATTTTATTCCAATCTTTCCGTTAAATTCTACCATAACATCTACATCGCTTTGTTCTGTTGCTTCTTGTCTCGCATACGAACCAAATATTGCAATTGATGCCAACGGATACTTCTCTTGTAGCCTCGGCTTCAACTCCAATAATTTAGCTTTTATAGATGTTAGTGTCAGCATATATTATTTGTAATTTCTTGCAGCGATTTTAATGAACTCATATTTAAGTTCTTCTTTATGTAATTGCTCTTGTTTGATATCATCACCTTTATATTCCCAAGCACCAACGAAAGAAAAGTTTTCATCATCACGCAATGTTTCACCTTCAGCGTCTTGGTATTCTTCACGGAAATGCCCTCCACAAGATTCTTTTCGTTGCAATGCATCCATCGCCATTAATTGTCCTAGATCAATTAAATCTGCAACTCTAAGTGCTTTTTCTAATTGAGGATTTAGTTCTTCATTACTTCCTGACACATATACATCAGCGTAAAATTCTTTCTTCAATTGGTCAATCTCGTTGATTGCTTCTTGTAATCCCTCTGCGTTACGCCCCATACCAACTTTGTTCCACATAATTAATCCTAATTTTTTGTGGAAGTAGTCAACAGATTTTGTACCATTATTTGACAAGAATTTATCAATTTGAGATTTTACATTATTTTCAGCAATTTCGAATTCTGGAGAATCTGTAGCAATTTTACCAGTTCTAATTTCATCTGCTAAATAATTTGAAATTGTATAAGGTAAAACGAAATATCCGTCTGCTAATCCTTGCATTAGAGCAGAAGCACCTAAACGATTTGCTCCATGATCAGAGAAATTTGCTTCTCCTGTCACAAAACATCCTGGAATAGTAGATTGTAAGTTGTAATCTACCCATACACCTCCCATCGTATAGTGTACTGCTGGATAAATTTTCATTGGCGTTTCATACGGATTTTCGTCTGTAATCTTTTGATACATTTGGAAAAGGTTACCATATTTTTCTTCCAACCATTTTTTACCTAATTCGATAATTTTTTCTTCTGAAGGATTGTGATCACCAGCAGCATATGCAGCTTGTTTTCCTTTTGTTTTGATTTCCGTAGAGAAATCTAAGTAAACACCTTCGTTTGTATCATTTTCTTCGATACCACGCCCTTCATCACAAACTTCTTTTGCTGCTCTGGATGCAACATCACGTGGAACTAAATTTCCAAAAGCAGGGTATTTTCTTTCCAAGTAGTAATCTCTTTCCTCTTCTTTTAATTCAGTTGGTTTCAACTTACCAGCACGAATCGCTTCGGCATCTTCTTTTTTCTTAGGCACCCAAATACGTCCTGAATTACGTAATGATTCAGACATCAAGGTTAATTTTGCCTGATTAGTTCCATGAACAGGAATACATGTTGGGTGAATTTGAACATAACAAGGATTCGCAAATAAAGCACCTTGCTTATGTACTTTCCAAGCAGCAGTTACGTTACTTCCCATTGCATTTGTAGAAAGAAAATACACGTTACCGTAACCACCTGTAGCCAAAACTACAGCATGTGCAGAATGTCTTTCTAATTCTCCTGTAACTAAGTTACGTGCAATAATACCTCTTGCTTTACCATCCACCTTAACGATTTCTAACATTTCATGGCGGTTATACATTTTCACACGGCCTAAACCTATTTGTCTAGATAAAGCAGAGTAAGCACCTAACAATAATTGTTGACCTGTTTGTCCAGCAGCATAAAAAGTACGTTGTACTTGCGTACCACCGAACGATCTGTTATCCAATAAACCTCCGTATTCGCGTGCAAAAGGTACACCTTGAGCAACACATTGGTCAATGATACTCGTTGAAACTTCTGCTAGGCGATGAACGTTTGCTTCGCGTGCACGATAATCTCCACCTTTGATTGTGTCATAGAATAAACGGTATACAGAGTCTCCATCATTTTGATAGTTTTTAGCGGCATTGATACCTCCTTGTGCAGCTATCGAATGCGCACGACGTGGTGAATCTTGAAAACAAAATGCTTTTACATTGTATCCCATTTCACCCAAAGAAGCAGCAGCGGAAGAGCCAGCTAAACCAGTTCCTACAACGATGATATCTATTTTAGGTCTATTATTTGGGGCAACTAATTTCAAATGGTTTTTATAATCGGTCCATTTATCTGAAATATTACCAGCTGGTATTTTTGAATCTAATAGTGACATAGTAGTATTTTTTAATTCGATTAATTGTTCAATTTCCAAATAATTACTGGAATAATAGCAAAAAGTAGTGGGATTAATACTGCAAATCCATTTCCTACATTTTTAATAGTTTCCGTATATTTTGGATGTCTAGCACCCAAGGATTGAAAAGCAGATGAAAATCCATGCATCAAGTGAAATGCAAGGACAGCCATTGAAATCACATAAAAGAGTACTGCTAAAAATGCATATTCATTTCCTGGAACTCCGTTTGTTTCTTTACCTGAGAAGAATGCCATAACTACAGAATGTAAGTCTTTGTACCCCTCACCTATTTTTATATTCGTACCTTTTATGTATAATTCAGTAGTGTTTTTAACGTCAATTGCATTAGGATCCGCTGGTATTGGTTGGATAGATGGTGTGTGTGTGTAATAAATTTGAGGTGGAACATTTTGTCCAAGATCCTGAGTCGATTCAATTTTATAGGTATGTAACTGCATATCTTTTCTCACTTTAGCTTTATACCAAAAATGCGCACCATGCATTACAATAAATACTAAAATTAAACTTCCTAAAAGTGCCATGTTTCTAGACGACCAAGTGGAGCTTTTAGTTCCAGCTTTATGTGCATACGCAATAGGGCGCGCTTTCTTATTTTCGATTGTTAACAAAACACCATCAATTATGTGAAACAAAATTGAAATGTAAGTCAACCATGACATAATTTTGATAAATGGATTATGCGCCATAAAATAAGCATACTCATTAAACGCTCTTCTACCAGATTCGCCAGTATTGGTTATCAATTGAAGGTTACCTAGCAAATGTCCCACCAAGAAAAGGCAAAGAAACAACCCCGTAGCTGCCATCCAATATTTTTTGGCCAGAGAGGATTTTAAAAGAACTGATTTACTCATAATTTGTTTAAATTTTTTATAAATATACGGCACAAATTTAACGCTTAGATATAGAAAAATCGTGTTCTTTTGTTATTTAGATTAATTTTAAATAAGCACTTTCCTTAGTTCATTTTTTTGAAGTAAAAAAGAGAAAATAACACAGCTATATAACTGTCAAAAAATGAATTAGGATAAATGTACCCCTTGTTTTCTCAATACTTTTTTCACAACTACAGCAAAAACAGCAAGGTACACAAAGCACACACAACCAATAAAAAAAGATTTTTGAATTCCAATCAAATCACTTAATTTTCCCTGTAATGGAGGAATTATTGCACCTCCTAGAATCATCATAATTAAAAATGCGGAACCTTGTGCCTGATATTTACCTAATCCACCTAGTGACAAAGAAAAAATACATGGCCACATAATTGAACAAAATAGACCGACACTTAAAAACGCATAGATTGCAACCATGCCACTAGTAGTCAGACCAACAACGATAGAGACTAGTCCTAATAAACTAAAAATAAACAATGTTTTTGCAGGTTTATTTTTTCCAAGATAGAAACCTATAATTTGAATAAACACACAAAATACATAATAATATAATTGCGTGATATCGTGTCCAGCTAAACGTGTCAAAAACAACACTATTCCGAAAGCAACTAAAGGAATTACAAACGTTAAAACATTTTTAGTTGCCTCTTTCATCTCAAAAGCATGAATCGCACTAGCCCACCTACCTATCATTAAACTTCCCCAATACAATGCAAGGAAGGGTGCAATTTTTGATGAATCGTAAGCACCAAACTCTTTTTGTTTTAATAATTCTCCTAGATTACTACCAACCGCTACTTCTACACCTACGTAAATGAATATAGCTATCATTCCTAAAATCAATTGAGGATATTTCATAGCTCCCCAACCATCGTTATTCTTTTTGGCCAAGTTAAAAGAAATTAATAAACCACCTACTATAACTATTAGTCCTAGCGTCAACCAAACCATACGTTCTTTTTCTAGGGGAATCTTTAAGTCAATAATCTCTTGTTCTAGTAATTTTATAACTTTTGCATTTGAAACTAAGCTTTCTTCTGCTTTAATACTTTCACTTTTAAGAATTATTTCTTTTGCTTGTTCGCTTCGATAACTATTAAAAACTGGTGCAAAACAGAATATTAATATTCCTGTGATAATCAACAATGCCTTTAATGCCTTATTAGCATTTTCTGTTTTTTCCTCCATTATACCCGCTGGCAGCTTTTTGGAAAGAGAAAATAAGGAAGCTATTCCAACAAAAAGTAGACCTACGCATACGTATAAAATTATTACTTTATCTAAACTTAAATGTTGAATTTGACTATCGTTCACAGCTACACTTCCAAACAATGCTAATGCAACAACAAGCGGACCTATGGTTGTACCTAGACTATTTATTCCTCCACCTAAACTGATTCTATTTGAACCTGTTGATTCATCACCAAGTGAAATCATGAATGGATTTGCTGAAGTTTGTTGTAACGAAAAACCTAATGCAACAATAAATAAACCAAGTAACATCCCAATAAACACATCCAAATAAACTGAAACGATCATTGCTCCTGCTCCAAATGCTGAAAACAATAAACCATACACAATACTTTTTTTATACCCCCATTTACCTACTGGATTTATACCTTTATTAGAGCCTATTGCAAACAATAATAACGCTCCGACGTAGTAAGCAAAATAAAAAGCAAAATCAATTAATTGACTTTGAAATTGATCTAAATGAAAATAATGTTTACAAAAGGGAATAAAAATACTATTCCCTGCAGCAATAAATCCCCAAAAAAAGAATACTGTTATTAAAGTAAAAAGTGCACTATAATTCGTTTTTAATTTTGACATATTATTTTTTAAAATTTTTGTTTTTATATATGGTTAGTATTGTTTATTACAATTTATAATCGTTCAATACATTGTAATAAACAAGCTACAATAATTTTTTAATATCCTTAACTAGTTTTCCTACCTCTATGGCTGAAGTACCATCGTAATACCCTCGAATACGTTGATTTTTATCTATTAACACAAAATTATTTGTATGTATGAAATCACTATTTGCATCTCCTAAATTTTTTGCTTCTGCTGGTTTAAGTAAGAAAAAAGATTTTCTTGCGAGTGCATACAACTTTTTCTTATCCCCTGTTAAGAAATGCCATTGACCATTTATTGCTCCGTAATCTTCCGCATATCTTTTCATTACAGGAACCGAATCAATTTCTGGTTGGACGGTAAAGCTTAAGATTTTAAAATTTTTAACACCTTTGAATTTAGCTTGTAATATTTTCATTTGCGTATTCATTTTGGGACAAATTGTACTACACGTTGTGAAAAAATACTCTACTACATACACTGAATTTTCTACATCTTTATTAGTAATTCTCTTTCCATACTGATTCAAAAATTCAAAGGATTCAATTTGGTGGCCATAACCTTTGCGTTGTAACGTTGAATCAACCAATTCATTTTTTAGGTCTATTGGATTGATTATTGGTAACTCTTGCTTTTTGGCACTTTTTTCAGTCAGAGAATTATAAGCAAAAAAGAAACAAATGGATGCTATAATAAGTACTATGTATATCCGTAATTTCATGAGATAATGTTTTAATTCTTTGAAGTTAATAATTTGATTGCTCATTCTTGTTATCCAACAAATTAGTTTCAAAACTAAATTGATGTTTTTTAGGTAGTGTCTCTATTACACATTGATACGAGTGAAGAATCAATTCTTTCAAGAAATTATCGTTAATTGACCCGTCCAAACGTATGGTATTCCAATGTTTTTTGTGCATGTGCCAACCTGGAATAATTGCTGTATGAGTTTCTCTTAAATCAATTGCTCTTTCAGGATTGCATTTCAAGTTTACACTGTCAAAATTATCCATATTGGTTAGAGCAAACATTTTATCTTTTACTGTAAAAACAAGTGTAGCAGGATCGAAAGGCATCTTCTCCCCTGTAAAAGGGAGAGTTAGACAAAAATTTCGGAATGTTTCGATATCCATAGAATCAATATGAAACTACACCATTTTTCACTTCACTTTGGAGAAAAAAGCTTTTGCTTGTGCGTCAGTTGGATCTAATTCTTGAACAACAGTAAAATAAAATTTAGCTTTTTCTAAATCTTTACTTGCGAGATATTTACACACTTCTAGTAGCATATTTTTGTTTTGGGGTAAAATTCTTTCTTCAGGTTTTATCAATTCAAAAGTTTTTTCATAATTTATTTTAACATTTAATGATTTATCAGTAGGATCAATTCCTCTCAATGAATTAGCCTTCCAATAATAACCAGCTGCATATGTTGGAGTTTTCTCAATAACTTTAGAAAAAGCACTATCCGCAGACAAATAATTTTTTGAACCAGCATAATAAGCTCTTCCTAAGTCAAAATATTCTCCTACAGTAAGAGGAAATGATTTAGATTTTAAATTTAGAATTTCAATTACTTTTTGGTATTTTTTTGTTTTTAGGTATGCTCTCGCAATTACAGGTAAAATTTCACCTTTTTTAGATTCATCTTTTGCGATTGCTTTTTCGTATTCAAGAATAGCTAACGAGTCTTTGTTTGCAGCTTGTAATAATTGGCCTCTATATTTAAAATCTAAGAAATTGATTTTATCTTGAGGAACTTTTTTAAAGAAAATATCTGAGGCAGCTAATCCTTTGTCAATATTTGCTTTATCTGAAGTTGTTTCAGCATAGGAAAAAGTCAACATACGATCTAAATAAAAGTTCGAAAATCCAGTAGCAACCAAGCTATTTGCTTCTGAAATCACCTCGTTGTATTGTTTTCCTTTGTAAAGGGCTGTAATATATCTATAACGCGCTTCTTGACTATTGTTTAACTCTAAATATTTTTTCCAATTTTCAATAGCTTTGTTTGCTTTGTTTGCGTATTTCAAATAAAGCTCGGCATTTTCACGATAAGCTGGGGCATAGGTTGGATCGATACTAATTGCTTTTGCGAAATTTACATTAGCAGCAGAATCTGAATTTACGCGGGTATACAGTTTACCGATACGAACTAAACCCCGAGGAGATTTTGGATTAATATCCAAGACATCGTTGTAATTTTTGATTGCTTCATTCGGATTGATTGGTTCACTAGTAAGATAAGCATCTCCTAATAACAAGAAATTAAATTCATTTTTAGGATCTACCTTTACTGCTTGTGTAAGCAAAGCGATAGATTCTGTAGTATTTGGGAAGTCGGATGTCAAATATGCCTTTGCAATCATTCGAATTATTTCCGCATTTTTATTTTTAGTTTTTGCTAACACCTCTGAAAATAACGTTTTAGCTCCAGCTATATCCCCTTTAATTAATTTAGCCTTTCCAGCAGCAACAGCAGAAATAGGATTTGTTGCGTCTTTCTCCATTGCTTTATTCCAATATACAATCGCAGAATCAATTTCTTTTTGCGCGTAAAAATTTTCTCCTAAGTAAAAATAATTACTAGCATTTGTTGGTTCTTTTGCAATTAGGGTTCGAAATTCTTTATCTGCTTCCGTGAAAAATTCATTGTCGGTATTTTTAGTTGCATTTTGCAAACTTTGACCAAATACTGTGCTTGTTGCAACAAGTAAGATACTACTGAAGATGTTATTAAGTTTCATAAAGATTATTTTTTAAAGCTTAGAGCAAATTTCTTGCCGAAAAATATTGCTCAAAATTAATGGATTTTTCGTTTTATTGCGCTGTAAATTGAATTAATCTTACGGGAGAATTGGCTGGCACTAATCCCGCTTGCTGGATAATAGTTTGACCGATATCATTTTTCATAAAAAGTACAAATCCGGCATGTAATCCAGATCTTCTACCTTTATTAATCATCCAAATATCACGCGTTAAAGGATATTCATGCGTATACATAAACCCATTGTATGGTTGAAAGTAATCCATATTTTTTTTATTTGCCACTCCCATTACTTTGATTCCTTTTAGAAAATCCTGTGTATCAAAATCATCATCATCACTGATCCAATTCAAGCCGATAATACCCATGGCGTTTGGATTTTTTTTCACAAAATTAATTACCTCTTCATTGGATTTGGCTGCAAATATCACTTTATTATTTTCTTGATTACCACACAATTTGGTTAAGTAATTGAAATTTGCAGAATTTGGTTTATCGTATACTACTTTCACTTCGTTCCCAGAAGTTTTCCAATGGATATTTTTACCAGTAAGTAGTGCTTTTAATTCATCCACTGTAATTAAGGTATCTTTATTAGACGGGTGAACAATCAAAGCGATGGCATCTACCGCTACTTTTTCACTACGAACTTCAATTTTAATAGAGCGTAGGAATTTTCGTTCTTTTTCTTCTAAATCTCGTGAAATTACGATCGTTTTTGCCTTACGATCATATAAAGCTTGGATGATATCATTTTCTGTTTGATAATTGGGTATAATCTTTGCTTTTGGATATTGGCCTTCAAAAGTAGCAATTGCGGTATTAAACAATGGTTTAAAAGCTTCTTCTATGTAAACAACTACTTTTCCTCTACTATGTGTTTCGGATTGATAAGCCAAAGGGTTTTGGGGATGATTACAAGAAACCAGACAAAGACTTAATGATAAATAAACAATAAACATTATTTTACTCATATAGGCTTACTTTTTAATTAGACGGTATACTTTATATATTCTAAAAACGGCATAAATAGACAAAAGGATGGTAAGTACTGTTCTTTTATTGCCTACTAAACGATCTGAAAATAAATCTGTTGCGCTCAAATAATAAACTAATACGCAGCAAATAATAATAGTAGTGGATGACAATAGGGCATTTATATACTTCATAACTTTGAAAAAAAAATCCCCAAACAATTTCTCGTTTGGGGATAAGTAATAATTTAATATGTTTATTCTCCAATCAAAATTGGAAGGCTAAATCTAGAACGAACAGCTTTACCATTGTTCTTACCAGGTTTCCAACGAGGCATAGAGCGAACTACGCGAATTGCTTCTCTATTTGCCTCAGGTGATAATCCTCTAGCAACTTCTACATTAGAAATAGAACCATCTAATTCCACTACGAAACGAACGATGATTTTACCCTCTACGTCTGCCGCAGCATCTGGATTAAAGTGCGTACTAACGAAATCACTTGGTCTACCACCAGGAAATTCAGCATCCTCTTCTACCGCTTCATAGATTTGCTCTACTTTTGGTGCTTCCACAACAGTTTCAGCTGGACCAACTGTCGCGTTAAAAGAATCATCTGATCCCTCTTGATCTTTAGTAGAAACCGTAGTACTTTCAACATCTTGTTGTGTTTTTGGTTCGGTGTCCACCTCAATATCCACAATTACTGGAGGAGGGAAAGCTACTAATTTTTCAACTTCAGGTACTGGTGGTTCAGGTGGTGGTGGTGGCAATTCTTCGTCTGGTTTAGCAGGAGGAATTGTTGTCACATCAAATGGTTTAATCTCGATTACTTCTTCAGGTATACTTTTGATATAATTAAAAATACCAAAAGACAATCCTAATGTAGCAACAAAACTCACCAAGATAATTACCATACGCTTATCGTAATCTCTACGCAACGTGTAAGCGCCGTACTCTTTGTTTCTATCCGCAAAAACGATTTCGTTTCGGTCTGCAGAAGTTACTTGTTGCCAATTTCTCGCCGAGAAATAGTCGTACAAGGAAATCCCTGCTACGATTAATGCAACGATTAATACTACTGTCATACGCTTTTTATAGTTTAGCTTTTAATAAATCTGCTTCACTTTTCATTAATTCCAACGGAGCGACAACACCAATTTGTGCGATTTTAACCTCATCTACTAAATCGATAAAGTTTTCACATGTTGTTTTGTCGTCTGTTTTAATTAAGACCTTTAATGCTTCTTTTCTAGACATAAATTGATTCAACATTCTTTCATAAGTAGTGTCAGCAATTTGTTTACGCTTTAACTTTTCATCTAGTAATAATTTCTCTTTTATTACAAATGCATTTTTATCAGCTAATAATTTACGTAAGCCTTTTGGGTCTGAAGGGCTAAAATTTGTCTCTTCTAATACAGATACAGGTTTCCCATCTGGATTTCCTGGTGCATAAAATTGACCTGTGTAATAAAACACTTTATCTTTCGTCAATAAGAAAGTAATACCATTATTAATTGGCAATGGTTTTTCAAGTGGTTTATCTTCAATTTTAGCTGGATAAGTCAAACTCATCACTTTTGGTTTACTAAAGGTTGTCGTCATTACGAAGAACGTAAGTAACAAGAAACCTAAATCCACCATTGGTGTCATATCGATTCGTGTGGAACCTTTCTTGGGTCTTTTCTTACCGCCTTTATCGTGGCCACCGCCACTTTCTGCTATTTCTGCCATTTTAGTAAGTTTTTATTTAGGAGCTTTCTCCGCAGATGTAATAAAGTTCAAGTTATTCAAATTCAAATCTCTGAAAATATCAATTACTTGTTGTGCAAATATGTATGCAGCTTTACCATCTACTTTTAAAATGAACTTTGGTTTAAAATCATTTGCATTTGGTTTGTCCCCTTTCATCTCTGCTTCTATGAATTTTGTTTGCCCTGTATTTAGAGCAGCAATATTCCCGTAATAAATCCAATCCTTTAACTCATTTTTAGTTGAATCTGTAGGAATTCCGATTGTATTGAATCGTTTACGTTCTTCACCAGTCAAATCTAAATACTGAGGTAATTCTTTCATCGAACAACCGAAACTAGTCATGATTGTAAACTTTTTGGTTTGTTCTTCTGTAAGACCCACTTTGTATTTAGCAGCCATGTTTTGTAACATTTCAGTTCTAGCATCGGCGTGGCTTAAATTTAAGAACACACGTCCACCTTTATCAATAGTAACGGTCAAGTTATTTTCAGGAATAATTTTTTCACTGATACTTGATGGAGTTGTTACATCTACTGGGTCTGTTTCTCTAGGAATAGCAGCAAGCATAAAGAAAGTCACAAGCAAGAATGCCAAGTCAACCATCGGCGTCATGTCGATCGACGGTGAATGTTTTGGTACTTTTATTTTAGGCATTTTTTGTTGTTTTTAAATTGCTAACTATTCTTATTTCTTTTTCGTTTTTGCGCTGAAATTTTGAGCAATTGAATGACTTGCTTCATCCATACTGTAAGTCAATGTATCGATTTTAGTAGAGAAGAAGTTGTAAGCAATGATTGCTAACGTAGAAGCCAAGATACCTAAGAACGTATTAACAAGTGCCTCAGAAATACCTGTAGCTAACTCTGCTGGATCTGGAGCGCCACCTGCCATTGCAGCGAAGGCTTTGATCATCCCTAATACTGTACCAATCAAACCAATTAATGTAGACACAGAAGCAGAAGTAGAAAGAATACTTAAGTTTTTAGAAAGCATTGGTAACTCTAACGCTGTAGCTTCTTCTAATTCAGACTTAATAGCCTCTACTTTTTGTTCGTTATCTAACGTCTCATCAGCAGAAACAGAATCAAATTTAGTTAAACCAGAACGAACAACGTTTGCTAATGAACCTCTTTGCGCATCACATGCTTCGATAGCTTCGTTGATTTGGTTGTTGTCTAATTTTTCACGAATATCTTCTACGAATTTATCCGTTCTTCCTTTACCTTTTCCTTTTGCTAAGGTAATGAAACGCTCAATAGAGAAAATTAAAACGATTAAGTTCATTGCGATCAAGAAAGGAACGATAAATCCACCTTTATGAGCGATTCCCAAGAAATTTCCTTCTAAAGGCTCTGCTGTAGGGTCATTATCTACGAAATTCGCAGGATTACCAAGTACGTACACGTACAGAATAATACCAATTAAAATACATAAGGCAACGGTAACAGTTGCAACTAATGAAGTAAATCCTCCTGATGTCTTTTGTTTTGTGCTCATCACTTTTAAATTTTAATTTAAATTTTTAATTTTTTTCTATTTATGGTTACAAACATACATAAAACTTTTTTATTGTTCAAATCACTAAAAAAAATTCCTACTTTTTTAATAGATTATTTAAAAAGCATCCAAATAATGCATGTTGTTTTAGTAAAAATACCTAATTCATTGGCTTTACTAAACGAATGAAATTGTTTAATAAAATCTATTTAATCTCTTTCTAGAACTATCACTCATAAAGTTTAATAATTTCTTAATATAACTCAATCTATTAAAAAATATTGTTTCCCCTTCGAGCACCTCAGGGAACACCTTCGAGCACCTCAGGGAACACATTGAAGTGAAGAGTTATGAGTTAAGAGTGAAGATAGTTTAGGTTGGTTATTTTTAAGAGTTTTGCAACGTATTTTCCGATGATATCAAATTCGAGGTTTATTTTATCCCCAATTTTGAGTTGATGGAAATTTGTGTGTTCGTAGGTAAAAGGTATAATACATACAGAAAACCCTTGTTGTTTAGAATCAACTACTGTTAAACTTACACCATTTATGGTTATAGAGCCTTTATCAACGGTTACATGCTCTGGTGCGTCGTATTCAAAAGTATATTTCCAACTTCCATTTTGGTCTTCTACGTCGATACAAACCCCTGTAGTATCTACATGACCTTGTACGATGTGTCCATCTAAACGTCCATTCATTAACATACAACGCTCAACATTTACTTTAGACGAAATCAACCATGAAGCGATATTCGTTTTTTGAATAGTTTCTTTAATGGCTGTAACGGTGTACGTATTCTGGTCAATAGCAACAACAGTCAAGCAAATTCCATTGTGTGCGACACTTTGGTCTATTTTTAATTCATGAACGAAATCTGCTTCTAGTGTAATATGCAGGTTTTCATTTTCTTTAACAATTTGTTTAATTGTTGCGAGTTGTTCAATAATTCCAGTAAACATAATGAGTGACGAGTTAAGAGTTAAGTCCTTCGAGAACCTCAGGAAACACCTTCGAGAACCTCAGGAAACACCTTCGAGAACCTCAGGAAACACCTTCGAGAACCTCAGGAAGATAAATAATGAGGCTTAGAGGATATCCATAAAGACATGGTACATATTAATTATTATCTAGTTATCCAGCTGCTTGGGTTCATTCGGTTTATTTGTCCGTTAGACACTTGGTGAATTTCAAAATGAGCAACGGAAAGTGATTCTCCATCTGAAGAAAGTAAAGAACCAATTGCTTGTTTCGTTTTGATTTTGGTTCCAACGCTAACATATACTTCTTGCAAATTTGAGTAAACGGTTCTATAATTTCCATGTTTAATAATTACAATTTTTCCAGCACCAGGGATGGACAACACACTAGTTACTTCACCATCAAAAACGGAGCGAACATTCGCATTTCGATGTGTACTAATATCGACACCGTTATTATTGGTATAAATTTCTTTTAATTTTGGATGAGGCTGACGACCATACCCTTCTGTAATTGTTCCCTTTTCCACTGGCCAAGGTAATCTACCTCTATTACTCTCAAAATTTTGATTTAATTCAACCTCTTTGGTTTCAGAAATTGTAATTGTTCTTTTAGGAGTTTCTTTTGAGTTTGCAGTATTGGAAGAAATATCATTCTTAGTATTTGTCTTTGCTGTCGAATTATTCGCTGAGGAAGTACTTTCTACATTTTTAGCATTTTGTTTTCGTTCAATGGATTTTCTACGAGATTCTTCTGCAGCTAATTCTGCATTTATTGCTTCTTTGATACGTTGTTTAAGAATAATCTTTTTATTTTCGATCAGTTTCATTTCAGCAGCAAGCTTATTTTCTGCTTTTTTAAATTTATCGTAATTTTTCTCCTGTTCTTTTTTATCTTCTAGTAACTCTTCTTTTTCTGTTTTCTTTTGTTCTGCAATAATTATTTTTCCCTGTTTTTCTTTTTCAAGCGTAATTTTTTCATTGGAAATAAGGCGTTGGTGTTGCAATATTATTTGTTTTTGTTTGCGTTGTAATTCTGCAATTTTTATCAGGTATTTTTTTCGTTTAACTGCTTCATTGTAATTTTTGGATGCAAATACATACATCCATTGTCCTTCAATACTTCTGTGTTTATATGCATACAGCAACAGTTGTTTATATTGAGATACCAACAATTCTAATTTTTGTTCTAATTGAACAATTTGTTGATTTTTTTGATCAATTTTTAGTTCTGTTGAGCGAATTTGGCTGTCAAAATTTTGGAGTAATTCTTCCCGATACTTCACTTGATTTTCGAGGACGCGTAATTCATTTAAAGTAGCCTCTGTATTCGATTTCGCCTTTTTTAACAAACTTTTTGTTACAGAAATACTTTTTTCTAGCCTTTCTTGTTCTTTCCGAAGTTTTTCACTGTTCTTTTGACTTACTGCCGCTATTGGTAATGACAGCAAGAAAGTCAAAAGCAATAATTTAATTACAAGCTTCATAATTTTCAGGTATTGTAAAATAAATTTCTTGTTCTTGATTCACTTCTATTTTTTCATAATTAAGCGTTATGAATATATTATTTTTTTTTGTTGAAATATGAATTTCAACTTCTTGTGGAACCATATAGTTTTCAATGTATTTTTTTGATTTATAGTTAATTACAATAAAATTTGAATCTTTATTATTTTCAATTTCTATCTTTTTAATACCTAAGCTATCCTTCGAAAAATGATATTTTATAATAAAATCATCGAAATTTTTTCGCTCCATTTTTTTTATTTCTCGTTTTCTGTGGGAAGAAACGATGTACGAATATGGGTCATGTATTTGAAAATATTTTTGTTGTGGGTGGAAACCAAGTGGATTACCTAGAAGTAGTTCTTGTAAATTGTTTAAATCAAAATCTACTCCAAATTCTTGTTTTAGTAACTTCAAGTTAGTTTTGACGAAGCATTTCTCTTTTTTATTGGTAAATTTCAAAGAATCTTTTGTGACAATTGCATTTACAAGCGGGATACCAGCATAGGAAATTATCGCAGTTACAGCGCTATCTTGAATTATTTTCAAGGATGTTTTAAACGAAACATCTTGATTGGTGTCTTTGTAGGAAGTTGCAATTTTAGAATAAAACGTTTTTGGAGATTTTTTAGAAAGGCTATCAAGTATCGAAACTAATTCTGAAGTTCTTTTACGTTCAACTTTCACTAAAGGTTTTTCAGCAATCATTTTTTTTGCACATGAAGACAAACCAACACATACACATAATAAAAAGACTAACGTGTTAAAATGTGGCTTCATAATACTGTTTTTTTTCTATTTTTTTTTGTAACAGAGTGTTTTTCGATCCTTTTTCTAGTGCTAATTTCCAATAAATTAGAGCTTCATTTGTATTTCCTAATTTAAATTGACTATCCCCGATATGTTCTAAAATTAGCGGTTCCTTGTTAGCAAACTTGGATGCCTCTTGAAAAGTAGTCAATGCATTTGCAAATTTGCCTTGTTGAAAAAGAACCCATCCATAGGTATCTAAAAAATGTGCGTCATTTGGAGAAATGGTCAACACCTCTTTTATCATTCGTTCTGCCTTGTCTAGCTCTATTTTCTCACAAGCAAGATAATAGGCGTAATTATTCAAATTTAATTGATTTGTTGGAGCTAATTCAATTGCTTTTGTAAAACTTTCATTTGCTTCAACTTGTTGTTTATTTTTGAAAAAAGCCTGACCTAGCTGTGCATAAAATTCCGCTTTTAACTCGACATTTTTACCAACATATTCAACGCCAATTTCTAATAATTCGATTGCTTCCGAATATTTTTTTAATTGATTTGCACTTACACCAGCAAGTAAATACAATTTATTTTTTGTAGGAAAAAGTTCAATCGCTTTTTTACAATCGGTATACAATTGTTGGTATTGACGGAACTCATATTCCATGATTACAATTTCTTCCCAAATGGAGTAATGGGATGGTTCCAATTCAATTGCCTTGTGGTAGGAATTTAGCGCGGAAGTATCTTTACCATTTTTACTTTGAATATCCCCGAGCAAAGCAAATACTTTTGCTTCTGTTGGGTGATCCTTGGTTAACTGAACAGCTAATTCAACTACTTGCGTATCTAAAGTTACTTGTTTCTCTAAAAAATAGGAAATTGATTTAGTTTTTGTTTCCAATGAAACTTCGGGACATTTAAAGGCCAATTTAAGTTCTTGGTAGGTATTTACTTTATCTCCTCGTTCCAAAAAATATTGTGCTAAGGTAAGGTGGACATTTCCATTGTTTGGATCTGCTTTAGCCAACTTAAACAATAATTTTACTGCGGCATCGTCGTTTTTGGTCTCAAAATAAAAATCGATTAATTGTGCTAACAACTCCTTATCGGCAGGAAATTTTTCGATTGCTTTTAGTAATAACTGTTCTGCTTCTTTATCTTGTTGTAAGTAGCGCTTAATTTTATATTTTTCGATTACGATTTCGGGAGTTTCTCCAAGAACTAATTGCAATTGTTCCATTGTTTCAAAAGCTTCTTTCAATTTATTTGATTTCAACAAACATTCAGAGTAACTTATTAACCAATCTGGATTTTGCGGATTAATTTTTAAGAGTTTTTGATAGGTTTGACTTGCAAGTTTAAAATTATTTGTAGCTAAATATTTTATTGCTAAATCTTGCGTATAGTATTCGTTTTTGGGATCTATCGTTGCTGCTCTTTCTAATGCTGCGATGGATTTTTCTTTTTGATTCGTATATCCATAAAGTTGTGACAATGCAAAATAGGCAGCATCATCGTTTTTATTTTGAGAAATACATGCTTCAAAAATAGTTATGGCATTTTCATATTGTCTACGTTCTTTTGTTCTCAAGCCTTCATGAAATAATTCAATGTACCGAGGAGAAAAGGAAGTTTTTTGAGGCACGACATTACTTGAAGTACTACAAGCACTAAACAGTAAACAAACAAATATGCCAAATATAAAAATTCTCATTAAGCGATTATTGAAAAATCTCCTAAGCTAATATCGGAAATTACTCCTTGGTATTTAGCTTGGTTTCCGATCATTGAATCTTGTAATAACGCATTTTTGATCAATGAATTATTTTGAATAATTGAATTTTTCAAAATTGAATTTTCGATCATTGAATCTTTACCAATGGATACATGTGGACCAACTATCGAATTAACAATTTTAACATTCTCAGCGATGTAACAAGGAGGTATAATAATTGAATTTTCTGTTTGTACATTTTCGGCAACATTCTCTAACCCTTTCTCTACATCATACTCCAGTACACGTTGGTTTGTATGAACTGTAACTTCTTTATTTCCACAATCTAACCATTCTTCTACTTCCCCTGGTTTAAACTTATTTCCAGCTTCAGTTAGTCGACGTAAAGCATCGGGCAATTGGTATTCTCCACTTTTAATGATTTTATTATCGAGTAAAAATTCTATTTCTTTTCGTAAATTTTCTCCTTTTTTAAAATAATAAATTCCAATCATTGCTAGGTCTGACACAAACGTTTGTGGTTTTTCAACAAAATCAACAATTTCGTTGGACTCATTGAGTTGAACAACCCCAAAAGCGGACGGATCTTCAATTTGCTTTACCCATAAAATACCATCTACGGAGGCATCCAATTTGAAATCTGCTTTAAAGAGTGTATCTGCAAAAGCAACAACCACAGGACCATCCAGTAACTCTTTAGCACAATATACAGCGTGAGCTGTTCCTAAGGGTTGTTCTTGGTAATAAATGGATCCTTTTGCCCCTAAATTTTCAGCAACTTGAATCAACTCTTTTTCTACTTCTGTTCCAAAATCGCCGATAACAAATGCTATCTCGTCAATTTTATCGGAACAAATAGCAGCAATATCTTCCACGAGTCTATGAACAATAGGTTTTCCTCCAACTGGAATTAATGGTTTTGGTATTGTTAGTGTATGTGGACGTAGACGACTTCCTCGTCCAGCCATAGGTACGATAATTTTCATAGTAGTATTATTTTTTTCCGGTACTTCCGAATCCACCTTCTCCTCTTTCGGTATCATTCAGGTGATCTGTTTCCGTCCAGACTGCTTGTTCGACTTTTGCAAAAACTAATTGAGCGATTCGATCCCCTGAATTAATTTCAAAATTTTCTGATGAGTGATTAATTAATATTACCCCTATTTCACCGCGATAATCTGCATCTATGGTTCCTGGTGAATTTAAGACGGTTATACCATTTTTAAGAGCCAAACCGGAACGAGGTCTAACTTGTGCTTCGTATCCTTCCGGAATTTCCAAAAATAGACCTGTTTTAACTAATTTTCTTTCCCCTGGACTTAGCGAATATTTTTCATCGATAAAGGCACGCAAATCCATTCCAGCAGAAGCAGATGTTTCATAGGAAGGAAGAGGATTATTAGATTTATTTATGATTGCAACTTTCATTTAAACAACTTGCTTATGCATTAAACCTGTAAATTTTTTCCACTTTCTAATACTGCTTCTTTCAACGATTGCATATAGTTTTCAATTGTTTGAAGTAAAGAGTCATCGCTAGTGGCAATTATTTTTGCAGCGAGAATTCCAGCATTTTTAGCTGCATTCAAGGCAACAGTTGCAACTGGAATACCATTTGGCATTTGTAGAATAGATAAAATACTATCCCAACCATCGATGGAATTACTTGATTTGATAGGAACACCAATCACTGGAAGAGGAGTTAACGAAGCAGTCATGCCTGGTAAATGCGCAGCTCCACCTGCACCTGCGATTATCACTTTTATTCCACGTTTGTGTGCATTTTTGGCATAATCAACCATTAACTCAGGAGTACGATGGGCAGAAACAACATTGATTTCATATTGGATTCCAAATTCTTTCAGAATTAACGCTGCATCTTGCATAATCGGAAGATCCGATTTACTTCCCATAATAATTCCAACTTTTACCATACTTTTTTTTTAGCAAATGTAAGTACTTTTAAACGTGTTTAGTCCATATAAAGGGGAAGTTCTGAAAAGAAAAATGTTAGTATAATTGAAAGATGGGTTTTATAAACAACTTTTTGATATAAATGCGTCTATTTGTATATTAGCGTTTAGCTTCATTTAAAAATAACTTTAAACATGCAAAAAACAAGCATATTATTTCTATTAACCTTCGTTTACACACTTAATTTTGGACAACTTTTACCGTGTGGGCAGCATATTTATTTTAATGCTCAAATGAAAGATCCTTTATTCAGGAAGCAATACGAAGAGGAGCAAAAAATACAGCAACAGGTATTAGCGGAAATGTTAAAAAATCCGAGTCAAAAACGCGGGACGATCTATAAAATTCCAGTAGTATTTCACATTTTACATTCCAATGGAGTAGAAAACATTTCGAAAGAACAAATTGTAAATCAGCTAGCGATTTTAAACAAGGATTTTCGTTTGTTGAATACGGATGCCGCAAATGTACATCCAGATTTTAAAAGCATGCCAGCGGATGTACAAATAGAATTTGTATTGGCTACAAAAGCGCCCGACGGCACTTGTTTTTCTGGTATAACTCGAACATATACAGCCACATCAACAACGGATGGTGCTGAACAGGTTAATTTAATTAAAGCAGGAAATGACATTTACAAAGGCGAATGGACTGGCAATAAATATTTGAATATATTTGTTAGTACCGGTTTAAATGGTCCTGCAGGATATGCATACAAACCATTTGGAAATGGAAATTCGATGTCGAGTGGAATTTATATTCTACATAATTACATTGGTAGTATAGGGACTAGTAATACTTATACAAGTAGAGCGCTCACACATGAAGTTGGACATTGGTTAAACCTAGATCATACCTGGGGTCCTAATAATAATCCAGGAGATACGGCTAGTTGTGGAACAGACGATGGGGTAACAGACACTCCGAATTGCATTGGCGATAAAGGAATATGTAATTTAGATGATTCCTATTGTGGTCCAAGGGCAAACATTGAAAATTTCATGGAGTACTCCTACTGCAGTAAAATGTTTACTCAAGGTCAGGTAGATCGTATGCGTGCAGCGATAATATCCACTATTGGAGGAAGGAATAAACTATGGACAACTCAAAATTTAACTGCAGTTGGAGGCAATAGTTTATCTATATGTAAAGCTGAATTTTCCTGTAATAATACACAAACCTGTGAAGGCGGTCAAGTTTCATTTACGGATGCATCTTATAATTCACCAGTATCTTGGTCTTGGAGTTTTCCAGGAGGAACACCGAGCAGTTCAACACTCCAAAACCCAATTGTCACCTATAATAATAAAGGAATTTATACTGTAACCCTAACTGTATCCGATGGAGTAAATTCAAAAACTACGACCAAAACTAATTTCATTTCTGTTATTAGTGACCGAAGAGCTTTGCCATTTTTAGAAACATTTGCATCCTATTCAACTTTGAACGATGCAAGTTTTTGGAGTAGTTCCAATTTAGGCAATAACCAAAGTTTTCAAATTTTTACTGGCGCAGGCTATTCAGATAATAAGTGTCTGAAGTTAGCTAATTTTGTAGAAAGTAAGATAAGTACAGACGAACTGACTTCTAGCGCATTAGACTTATCAAAAATTACAAATCAAGGATTAATCACGTTAACTTTTCGATATGCTTATCGAAAGAAAATAAGTACGAATTCGGAGGTTTTACGTGTTTCTATGTCTAATGACTGTGGTTCAAATTGGAACTTAAGAAAAACTTTATCTGGAGCAAATTTATCTAGTTTAGTAAGTACAACTGACTGGACTCCAACTTCTATTTCAGATTGGACTACGGTTCATGTTACCAATATCAATAGTAATTATTGGAATACAAATGCTAGAATTCGTTTTTCATTTGACGGAAGTGGGGGAAACAATTTCTACTTAGATGATATTAATTTGTATCCATCTAGTCCATCAAACTCATTATTTTTAGGGTTAGACGAGGTGAAAAATTCCGAAGAAATAAAAGTCTTCCCAAACCCAACAGATAAAGAATTATCATTGGAATTCCAACTTAATTCATCGCAAAATATTGATTATGAAATTTTTGATATTCTAGGAAAGAAAATAATTAATAATTCTATTCAAGCAGCAGCAGGCAATAATTTACTAATAATTCCAACCAAAGATTTACTTGAAGGTAGTTATTTTATAAAATTACACTTTGGAAGTGAGGCGGTTGTGAAATATTTCCAAGTAGGAAGAGAGTGAGTTTTGAGTGACGAGTAACGAGTGACGAGTGAAGAAAAGAATGGGATTTAAAGCGTTGCCGTTGGGATACGCAAAGCATTAATGTGGGGACGCAAGGCATTGTTTAGAGGGAGACGCAAAGCATTGTTTAGAGGGAGACGCAAAGCATTGCGTCTCTACGATAATTTATCGGAGAGAATGCGCATTTCGATAGCTGGGGATATTTTCTCATAGACGATATTGTATACCGCTTCGATGATTGGCATTTCTACTTGGAATTTTTTATTGATTTCCATCAAGCATTTCACTGCATAGTAGCCTTCTGCAATCATTTCCATTTCTAGTTGTGCACTTTTAACGGAATATCCCTTTCCGATCATGAATCCAAAGGAACGATTTCTGGAAAATTTAGAATATGCTGTAACTAACAAATCGCCCAAGTAAGCACTCGATTTTACATCTCGGTGAATTGGACTTACCACGTCTATAAAATTTTCAATTTCTTGAATAGCATTCGAAATGAGTACGGATTGAAAATTATCTCCATAACCTAAACCAGAGCATATACCAGAAGCTACGGCATAGACGTTTTTAAGGACTGCTGAAAACTCAGTACCAAAAAGATCGTCTGAAACAATAGTTTTAATATATCTACACGTTAGTGCGTGTGCCATGGTGCTAGCAATTAATTCATCTTGGCAAGCGATTGTAAGGTAGGATAAACGCTCTAAAGCAACTTCTTCTGCATGGCAAGGTCCACAAATAATACCTATTTTACTATAAGGTACACCAAATGTTTTATGAATGAAGCGAGCAGGTATTGCGTTATACTCTGGAATAATTCCTTTTACGGCTGAAAACACAGCTTTTCCTTCAAAAAGTGATTTATCGATATTTTCAAACAATTTTGTAAGAAAAGCAGAAGGTGTTGCGATAATAATATATTGGGCCTCTTGGAGAATTTCTTCCAAGTTACTTGAGACTACTAATTTTTGGGTGTCAAATTCAACAGACTGCAGGTATTTTGGATTATGTTTAAAATTCAGAATGTGGTTTACTTGTTCTTCCGAACGAAGAAACCAATAAACTTTATTTAGATTGTTACATAGAATTTTAACTTGAGCAGTAGCCCAACTTCCACCTCCTATAACTGCTATTTTTTTGTCTTTTACCATAGTAAATCTATTACAAATTTAAACTTTTTATTTAAATGAGTAGCGTTAAATAAATAATGGATTACGAATTCAAAATTGTATATTAGCATTGGTAAATATGTTTTTAGAGAAGAAAATACGCTTGAAATATGAAAAACTTGAAAATAAACTCGTTTTCGGATTATCAAAAACAGTATGATTTTAGTGTAAGTAACCCAGAATTATTTTGGGATGGTGTAGCGTCCACTTTTTTATGGAAAAAGAAATGGGAAAACACCTTGCATTGGAATTTTACAGAACCAAGAGTACAGTGGTTTGAGGGTGGGACATTAAACATTACGGAAAATATTTTCGAACGTAATTTACTTTCAAAAAAAAATGCATTAGCATTAATATGGGAGCCAAATGAACCAACTCACTCCCATCGAACGTATACGTATGAAGAACTTTATCATGCGGTTAACCAATGTGCAAACGGTCTTAAATCGTTAGGCGTTACTAAAGGAGATAGGGTATGTATTTATTTACCAATGGTACCTGAATTAACGATAGCAGTACTTGCTTGCGCGCGCATTGGAGCTGTTCACTCTGTTGTTTTTGCAGGTTTTTCAGCTACATCGTTAGCAGACAGAATAGTAGATGCAGAAGCAAAGCTTGTAATAACTGCAGATGGATTAAATAGAGGTTCCAAGCAAATTACATTGAAAGATGTTGTGGACGAAGCTATCCAATCCACTACTAGCGTTGAAAAAGTATTAGTATTAAATGTCACAAATACTCCATGTGCAATGGATGTGACACGAGATGTATGGTGGCATGAATTAATTCCGATACAAGCAAATTTATGTCCAGCAACAGAAATGCACAGTGAGGACAATTTATTTATTCTATACACTTCAGGATCCACAGGAAAACCAAAGGGAGTAGTTCACACTTGCGGCGGTTACATGGTGTATACAGCCTATACGTTCATGAATGTATATCAATACGAAGATGGGGATATTCACTGGTGTACGGCAGACATTGGATGGATCACTGGCCATTCCTATATAGTTTATGGTCCGCTATTATGTGGTGCAACTACTGTTATGTTTGAAGGGATTCCTACCTATCCAGATGCAAGTAGGTTTTGGCAAATTGTAGAAAAATATAAAGTTACTCAATTCCTAACTGCACCAACTGCCATTCGCTCTTTGATGGCTTTTGGCGAAGAACCTATTCAGCCGTACGATTTATCTTCATTAAAAATAATCGGTACAGTTGGTGAACCAATAAATGAAGAAGCTTGGCATTGGTATCAAGATAATATTGGGAAAGGGAAATGTCCGGTTGTAGACAACTGGTGGCAAACCGAAACGGGTGGAATTATGATATCCGGAATTGGAGGAATTTCTCCACAGAAAGCAACATTTGCTGGGTATCCATTACCGGGAATACAACCTATTTTATTAAATCAAGACGGAGAAGAGATCACTGAACATGAGCAGGAAGGTTATTTATGTATGAAAGCGCCTTGGCCATCTATTATACGAACAACGTATGGCAACCATGCTCGTTGCAAAGAAGCCTATTTTTCAAACTTTGAAAGATATTATTTTACTGGTGATGGTGCCAAACGCGACAAAGATGGCATGTATCGGATTATTGGAAGAATTGATGATGTAATCAATGTTTCTGGTCATCGTTTTGGCACTGCTGAGATTGAGAATGCAATCAATGCGAATGCACTTATAATAGAATCTGCTGTAGTTGGTTATCCTCATCCGATTAAAGGTCAATCGATATATGCATTTGTAGTTTGTGAACATGAAATTGAAGATGTTGAAACTGCACGTAAAGAAATACTTGCAACTGTAACCAATGAAATTGGCAAGATTGCGCTTCCTGAGAAGATTCAATTCGTAAGTGGATTACCAAAAACACGTTCTGGTAAAATCATGCGAAGAATACTACGAAAAGTTGCAGAAGGTGATATAACGCAATTAGGGGATGTATCTACTTTACTGGACCCGAATGTAGTGACAGAAATTGTACAAAATAGGTTGTAATTAAATATTACAGAAAGTTATTTATTAACCTCTTCTATTTCTAATCCAAAATCGAGTACATTATAGAGTACCTTTTTGGTAATTCCTTGTTCGAAAACAAAGGTATATGTTCCTGGTTTCGATAGTTTTCGATTACGAAACACTAACTGATTTTCTACAATTGACCCTGTTTTTTTACCTAACCAACGGCCTTTTTCATCTGTAATTTTGATTTCGAAAGGTTCTCTCGCGTAAGCTTTGTCAGGGGATTTAGAATTCAAATACACCCAAACATTGCTATACGCATAATTTGTTGAATTTCTTAATGTTAAAATAAAATTATAGGCTTTAGAAGTATCTTTGATTTCCACCTTAAACGATGGGCTATTTTTTCTAGCCCATGTATTATTTTTAAAGGAAAAAGATTGCTGATAATAAGGCTGTTCTTGACAAGATGTCCATAGTAATAGCCCAAGACTAGCAATAAAAATTCGACTAAGCATTTGTTTCCGTTTTTGGACCTTGAGAAACTGTATCACCGTCTCTTCTTGGTGGTTTTCTACGTTTTTTCTTCTTAAAAGCAGGTTTATCTCCTTGATTTGCTACAGGTTGAGCTACTTGAGTCACAATGGTGCTTTTTTCGTTATTTGACTCTGTAGGTTGAAGTGTTTTAGCCTGTGTATTTTGAGCATTCGGGTTTGGTCGATTTGGTTTTTTATTTTTCTTTTTAGTAAAATTATTATCAAAACGATTCAAACTATCTTGACCTACCACATTGTCATACGCTGGTTCAACAGCAACAACTTCTACTCTAGCAAAATCTTTTAGGGAAGCAGGTTTTTCTTTACGAGCATTCATCTCCATAATTTCCTTAACGCGTTCAGGAGTAAGCGCAACAAATTCGCCACCTTCTTGTGTAAAGAACATTAAGCGTTTAAACACATCCGTTTTCACATGAAATGAAGTACCTTTTTCGGTGTATAATTTTGTTTCTGCAGCGGGAAAAGATTTCAATGCATCTAGATAACTATCTAATTCATAGTTAAGGCAACATTTCAATTTACCGCATTGACCGGCTAACTTTTGAGGATTTAACGATAGCTGTTGGTAGCGCGCGGCAGAAGTGGATACCGATCTGAAATCTGTTAACCAGGTTGAACAACACAACTCTCTTCCACAAGATCCAATACCACCTAAACGGGAAGCCTCTTGTCTTGAACCGATTTGGCGCATTTCGACACGAATTTTGAATTTTTCAGCCATGTCTTTAATTAACTGGCGAAAATCCACACGATCGTCGGAGGTATAGTAAAAAGTTGCTTTTGTTAAATCGCCTTGGTATTCTACATCGGAAATTTTCATATCCAAATTTAGATTAACGGCTAACGTTCTAGACTGGTACATAACCTCTTTTTCTAGTTCTCTAGCCTGCATCCATTTTTGGATATCTTCCTGTGAAGCAATACGATATATTGCAGGAGTTTCTAAATTTTTTGGATTTGAAACTTTCTTTTTGACTTGTATTCTGGCTAATTCACCAACAATAGATACTACCCCCACATCGTGTCCAGGACTTGCATCTACCACAACCACATCTCCTACTTGTAAGGAAAGGTTTTTACCGTTATGATAAAATGCTTTTCTACCGTTTTTGAATCTTACTTCAACTATATCGTAGGCTTTTTGACCAACTGGTAATTGCATATTTGCCAACCAATCAAAAACCCCTAATTTATTGCATCCTCCAGAACTACAGGTCCCATTATTTTGACAGCCTCCAGGTGTTCCACCACCTGTGCTACAATTGGAGCATCCCATACTTTCTTTTTTTGAGTTACAAATATACGATTTTAATCAAGTATCTAATTTGGAAAAAAGGGGAATTTATGCTAATTGATAATAAATAGTTAGTTGAAGCCTTTAAAATCCTCAGGACATTTAAACATATCTTTTCTTTTTCGTTTTGCCTCAAACCCTTTTAATAAATATTTATCGTCCATCATAAAAACCAATGAAATTTCGTGTGAACCAAAAGAAGATGTTCTCAATTGGGTCAAAGTAAAATCAACACTGTAGGTAAATCGAAGTTTATGAACCGTTTTTACAGGTAATAAATAACCAATAGAAGTAATATATGATTCGAATCGCTGGTTGTTCATTGTATTACCACTTCTAGACCAAATACCGATATTTAAAGATGATTTGTGTTGAAGATTGAACCCAATTGTACGTGTAGAAAAGTGATTTTGTGTTTCGTAAATTCCAGCAAAAGAATACACCAAAATTCCGAAAAGAATTTGGGTTTTAGCATGTAGAACTGTTTTTATTGGCATGTACTTATTTTCAGCAAAAAAAGCATCTTTAGGACGATTTAGATGTTGCATTGCACCACCAACATTGATTAATATTTTTTTAAACTGTTTCGTTGTTTTACTATCGAAATAGAATTGATACGCAGCTCCAGTACCTAAATCCATGTAGGTGGTAGTATTAAAATTAGGTGGAATAAAATTAGTTGGGTAAATTTTACCAAGTACCTCATCGTATTGATCGGAAAAATTTAATCTACTCCAATCTACGTAACGGCTTAGTATTCCGCCAGACATTCCAAATTGAATCTTATGGTTTGGTGTTTCAATTGGACAATATGAATAAGACATTGTACCTCCGGTTGTCCGAAGGAAACCTTCTCCAGCAACATCACTTAACACATTTAACCCGACACCAAGTTTATTTATTACTTCCCCTTCAAAAGCAGCAGAGGTAGTATTAAATTTTCCGGGTATGGGAGCCCATTGATTTCTAACATTAAGTCTAAATGTAAACCCTCTGTTTATTGCAGTCATTGCTGGATTATAATACGTAGGATTATTATAGAATAATGTAAAATTGGGATCTTGTGCATTTGTAAGAAACACAAAAACTAAATTAAATAGGATTACATATAGTTTTTTCATCATTTTATTACAGTTACAGTACCTGCTCTTTTATAAACAGTAGGTTGATATTCTTTCCCTTCCCAAACGGAATTGTCTCTAAAAATTGCATTTACTTTCCATACATAAGAGTCCTGTTGTACAAACTCTCCTTTATAGGTACCATCCCATGCTTCTGTTGGTCGACCATATTCATCGATAGCAGTCGAGCGCCAAATTAAATTACCCCAATCATCATAAATTGTTATTTCATATTCAAATAAACCAACCCCTTTTGGTAAAAAGTGTGAAACTTGAAAATCTTGGTGACCGAGATACATAGCATTTGGAACAAAAAGTCCTTTAAAGAAATCAACATGGATTGTTTTAATAATTGTATCCACGCATTTATACGTATTTTTCGCAATTAACATAGTACTAAAATCACCACTATGGTGGAATTTATGGATAGGAGAATTTAAGTTTGATGTATCTCCATCTCCAAAAAACCATTTGTAGTAATCTGCTTGTTTAGAGCTATTTTTAAATTCCATCGAACCATTTAAAAGATCATCGTATTTTATTCCTTCTGCATTAAAATCAGCTACAGGATCTGGATGAACAACAATCTGTTGTGTTAAAACTACGGTATCAGCACACCCACCGTCACCCTCTCCAATCACTGTGACTGTATAATTTCCTTGTTTTTTATAGGTATAATTGATTGTTCCTCCCTCATTAGTATCACCATTCCCCATGTCCCAAGTAATCTTTTTAACAAACAAGGAATTGATGGAATAAAATAATTGATCCCATTCACAAAAACCTGAAGGTAATTCTTTTGGTGTAAGTTTAGGTGTATTGTAGTTTCTAATAAATTCTTTTGCAGTACTTAAACAACCATATTCATTCTTCGCATTTAATACAATTAGATGGTTATTCACAGTTGTATAGTTTACAATTGGATTTGTTTCATACGAAGTTATTGCATCTCCAAAATCCCAATCATAATTGGTAGCTCCTAACGATTGGTTATATGTTTTTACCTCCATCGGTTGGAAACATGGATCGGAGTTGGAGATTGCAAATTTCGCTACTGGTAATGGATGAACAAGAATGGTTTTAGTAATGGTATCTTTACATCCTATACTATTCTCAGTTACTAAACTTATTTGGTATTTTCCATCTTTTAAAAAGACATGTTTAGGATTATCTGCAGTAGAATAATTTGTATCTCCAAAATTCCAATTTAAGTATTTATAACCAATACTATTATTTGTAAAATCAACCTTTAGTGGCATACATCCTTCGACTTTGTCTGAGTAAAAATCGGATTTGGGACGATTATTCACGGTAACAATTTTCGTTACGGATGTTGTACAAGCATATTCGTTTATTGCGTCTAATTTCACTTTATAGGTTCCTGAAGCATCATACTTAACAGAAGGATTTTCCAAATTAGAAGATTGATTATTTCCGAAATTCCAACTATATCCAAATGCACCCGTTGACTTATTATCAAATTTAGTAATCATCGGGATATAACATGGATCAGTAGTTGTAAAATTAAATGCAGGAATAGGTATTGGGAAGGTTGTTAATTTATGCCTAACAGTATCCTTACAGCCCAAGGTGTTTTCTACAATCAATTCAATATTTAAATCTCCTACTTTCGTAAATTGATTACTTGTTGAGGTATTTGCAGAAGTATTTCCATCATCAAAATTCCATTTACTATAATTTGCGTATAATGACTCATTTAAAAAACTAACGGATAAAGGAATACAACCCTTGTCTTTATCCATACTAAATTGTGCCTTTGGTTTTTGGTTCATTTGCACTGTTTTTCGGATAGTATCTTTACATTCAAATTTATTTGTTGCGATTAAATCCACATTATAAACGCCTGCTTTCAAATAGTTAGCAGCAGGATTTGTTTCTGAAGATATTTGACCATTTCCAAAATTCCAATCAAATCTCTTACCGTATAAAGAATTATTCTGGAAATAAGCATTCATTGGATTATAACAAGGATCTGTTGTCATAAAAGAAAAATTCGGAATCGGTAACGGCATCGTTGAAATTCCATGTTCTACGGTATCTTTACATCCATTACTCCCCTCTACGATTAGTTTTACCTGGAAATATTTAATCGAATCCTGCCCTGAAGTTTTAAAAATATGTTTAGTATCTTTTTGATTTGCAACGTTACCATCCCCGAATTCCCAATTATAGTATTTTCCATAAGTAGAAGTATTTGTAAAATCAACTACAAGAGGAATACACCCTATGGTCTTATCTGAGTTAAATTCTGCTAATGGTTTCTGTAATAAAGTAACGGTTTTTTGTATGGATACACTGCAGTTATATTCATTTGTAGCAGTTAATTTAACAGTATAATCTCTTGGTATGGAATAGGAAGTCTTCGGATTTGTAATGGTTGCTACTAAACCATTATCAAAATCCCAATCGTAATATAAAGCACCTGTTGAAGTATTCGTAAAATTAGTCACCATTGGTGTAGCACATGTATCTGTTCGTTGAAACACAAAATTGGGGCTTGGTATTGGAAAAGCCTCTACTGGAAGTATCAAGGTATCCTTACATTTATCTGAATTTTCTACAATAAGTCTTACATTATATTTCCCTGAAATCGGATATGTTGTAGTTGCATCTAGTGTATTTTTAGCATTTCCATCTCCAAAATCCCAACTATATTTACTTGCACCTTGACTCTTATTGGTGAAAGCAATTGTTAACGGAACACACCCATTGGTTTTATCTGAAGTAAAATCTGCTTTTGGTTTTGGGTATTTAATTACTTCGTGTGTAATACTCGACATACATCTAAACTCATTTTCCCCTTCCAATTTCACGATATATTTTCCAGCCAATTGATATACCATTGTTGGATTTAATTCGACCGAAGTCATGTTATCATGAAAATACCATTTATACGATTGTGCACCTACTGATGTATTTGTAAAATCGGCATACATTGGAGTATAACACTGATCTGAGGGTGTGTATGTAAAATTCATGATTGGCACCGGGAAAACATGCACTTTAGAAGCAAATGTATCTTTACAAGAAGATGCATTTTCAACAATTAATTTCACCTCAAATAAAGTGTCTTTTAATACTGTTTTAAATAGGTGATCCGATTCAATGATATTTGTAATTGTTCCATCGCCATAATTCCAGGAATGAAAATTCGCTCCTATGCTATTATTTTTGAACTTCACTAATACAGGTGAACATCCTTGTGTGGTATCCATAGTAAAAGCAGCAATTGGTCTTGGTTTAATATACACCAAATGTTCTACAGAAGCACTACAAAAATTATCCACATTAGAAACCTCAAGATTAATTGTATACTTTCCAGCATTTAAATATCTATGTGTCGGATTCTCCACAAAAGAGGTGTCTCCATCTCCAAACTTCCATCGATAGGTAAATTGGTCTAAACTATTACGTATCGTTTTGAAAGACAATGTACCTTTGAGACATAAACTATCTTTTGAACTCACAAAATCAATTTTAGGAGTTTGATATACGTTTATAGTCACACGCATTGTATCGTGGCTACAACCATTGCTCACTGCTAAATATACATTATACTTTCCTGGTTTGGTATATAAATGAACTGGATTTAAATCTTTGGAAGTGCTACCATCTCCGAAATTCCAAATATGAAAATTATTACCCATAGAGTATTGCGTAAACTTGACATTCAAATCGGTACATCCCTCAATTTTGTCTGGATTAAAATGCGCTTTTACGGTATTAGGGTGCACTAATATACTTGTTTTTGCAGTATCTGTGCCGCATTCATTTTTTGCAATCACTTTTATAAGATAATTGGTAGAAACTAACTCCCCAGTGGAATAATTTCGATAAAAAAGTGAATCTTTTGAACTAATGAAATTACCATCTCCATAAAAATCCCATAGAATTGTATCCGGTAAACCAACTGATTTATTGGCAAATACAATGGGTAGAATAGAACATCCCTCATTCACGTTTGGTGCAAAAATAATTTTTGGAATTGGCTTCACTACTACTGGAATCTTCATCGAATCAGCACCACATAAATTCTCGATACGTAATTGAATTTGATAGGTTGTGTCTTGAATTATACCAGGATTATATATTAAATCTGCAGGATCTTTTACGGTCGTTTGTTTACCATTTCCAAAATCCCAAAGGTATTGTACTCCTATACCTTTCGATAAATTGGTAAACGAAACTAAACCACAAGTACTATCTGGGGTTCGCGTAAATCGTGCTGTAGGTCCTTCACGAACTTCTATGTTTTTAATCAACGAATCCACACAACCAAAAGGCGATGTTGCGATTAAACGAATATCAAAAAATCCTACACTATCAAATTTGTGTACTGGATTTTTATCCGAGTAAGTTGTTTTAGGGTATATTTTCCAATTCGAAGTCCCTAAGTACTTTGTTTGATTGAGTATTGTATGGGTAGTATTTAAACAAACGATGGAATCGATAGAAAATTTGACCTCAGGTAAAGGATGCACTTCTGCGATTAATGTATCGTGCTTAACACACCCCGTAATTGGATGTGTATAACTGTATACGATAGGGTGTTTTCCTACACCAGCTATGCTAGCATTAAAGCTACCTTTTGAAGCATCTACAATTCCATTACCTTTCCATTCCCCTTTTTCCTTTGGGGAAGTAGGTGTATAAAATTGACTTACAAAATCAAAAACTGGATCTGAAAAACAAAATTCTTTATCTGCACCAGCATTGATTATAAAATCTGGATGCACCTTAAACAACATTGTATCTCGATTCAAGCAGGTACCTTTTCCTATAGTAAATACTAATGGAACTAAGGTGTCTTTAATTGGTTTAAAGACACCCGAAGAACTTACATTAAATCCAGTCCATGCTCCAGGTTGGGGTAATCCATTCAATTGTACGTATGGATCATTAAAACAAGCAATTAAATCTGGACCTGCATTTGCTTTAGTAACATCTTTCACTGTAACTATCGCAGTATCAAAATTTTCACAACCTGTTGGCAAAATATAATTATATACTACTGTATACACACCATTCGTTTTTGGCGTATAAATACCATCTTTGGTAAGGTCAGGTGAGCCCGACCATATCCCTGGTTTTATTAAACCTTCCACAGTACCAATCAATTGTTGTGCTATTGGTTGATTACACAACGTAGTATCTGGTCCTGCATTTACTTTTGGAAGTGGATTAACAAATACTGTGGTTTGTGTAGTATCCTTACAGGTATATCTATTCGTACCGATAACAGTGTATTTCGTTGTTAAAGTAGGATTTGCGATTGGTTTAGGACAAATATTACACGATAAGCCAGTTGTAGGAGACCATACGTATTCAGAATTAAAAGCTGCACCTCTACCTTCTAAAGTTGCTTTCTTACCTAGACAAATAGTAGCATCAGAAACTTTAATGATTGGTTTAGGCAAGATAGAAAGATAGAATGTATCTACTATTCCATCACAGGTTTTATTTTGATAGGTATATTTAGGTAAGACTGTAAAAAGCACTTTTTTAATACTTCCTGAATCAGCATGTAATGCAACAAAAGGCGGTATGTTGCCTACTCCATTAAGGACATTTAATCCGACTCCTGCGCTTAGTGTATTCCAATGAAACGATGTCCCAATACCTTTAAATTCAAATACATTCGTTTTACTACCATGGCAAATTAACTGTTCATCGATCGGTTTTGCTTTTCCTACAGGATTGACTGTAATCGTATACAATGAATCTTTTCCATAACACGATTCCGAAGCAGCTTTTGTATAAGCTTTCGCAGCGATAATAACATTTAATGGTTTTGTTGCATTGTTTGTAAGTACCAGTGGGTCTATCACTTGAGAACCTGTTGTTTTTGTAAACCCTAGCATACTGTCAGGAACGACTGTTGTTTTCCACTCATAAAATACATTTGGAGTAGAAGAGCTTATAGTGACCCCTTGAAAAGAAGTAGCATTACAGATAGTTTGGTTTGCTAATGAAAATGCAACAGAAGGAGCAGGATTAATTGTAAGATTGAACGTTATTGATTGACCTGAACAACCTGCGCCATTGGTTGTAACATCGTAAACCAACGTATATGGTAAAACGCCAGTATTATCAATAATTTTTGCTGGCAATGTTGATGAACCGCTTTTCAAGTAACCTTTAATCGTAGCAGGAACCAAAAGAGAATCTCTTAATATCCAATTAAATACAGTATTACTAACATCCGAATAAAAAACCGGAGAAACATATGCTTTACTTCCACAGATACTTTGTGCAGGAATTAGATTTACTTTTGGACGTGGTAATACTTGAAACGTGTATACAAATGTATCGCCAGAACAACCTTTTGAGATAGGCACCACATTAAAAGATACATTAGCAACTGAAGAGCTATCATTAACCATTGTAAATGGGAGAATGTTTCCTTGTCCAGCTGTTTTTGTAACTGCAATTTTGTAGGGATTAGCTTTCAAACTCCAAGCATATGTGGTAATTCCATTTTGAATATCGGACTTCCAAATTACTTCTTTCGTGTTAACACCTGAACACACTTCTTGATTTACTGGAGTATCTATCATTTTAGCACGTGGATTAACGACAATTTTATATTCTCCAACAGTACTTGGACATTGATTAGCCGTTGCAACAATATGTACGATGGATACTTCTGTTTGGTGTGAATTGTTTATCCCTTTGAAAGACCCTATTTTATCTGTACCATTTATCGGTAAACCACTGTTAATTAATGGTGTAACATTATTCCATTGAAAAGTTGCTGTTGGAATTGTGGAACTAAACACCACATCTTTTGTATTTTGATTATAACAAAGTGAATCATTCAAAGGTATAATTAGCTTAGGAGTTGGGTGAATTGTGTAGGTAAACTTCAACGTATCTCCAGGACAACTTTTATTTTCCTCCGTAAAAATCGGCACAACTTTTATGTTAGCAAGTTTACTTGTATTGGTTGTGTTTATCGATTTAAAGGTAGTAATATCACCTGTTCCTGATTGAGTTAATCCAATTGTAGTTAGATCATTGAACCAATTGTAGGATGTTGCAGAACCAGTAAAACTAACTTTTTTCGTCATCGAATCGTTACACAATACCAAATTTCCAGGTTGTATCATGGTTGGTATAGGATTAACCTTGATATAGAAATTAGTAGTATCTCCTTTACACTCTTTACTCAAATTACTATAAAATGGAACTACTTTGATATTTCCAACGAGTGATTTTGTGGTACTCGCATTTACACCTTTAAAAGCAGTAATATTACCAACTCCTGAACCAGCTAATCCTATAGCCGAATTGGAATTATACCATTTAAATGTTGCATCGTTTGTAGTACTTTTAAAAGCACTCAATTTTACCGAATCTTGGTGACATACAATTTTATTCACCAAAGGATCCATGCTTGGTTTTGGGTTTACTGTAATAGTAAATGATTTGGTTGGTCCGACACATTTCGTTACATCCATAAACTCAGGTGTAACGGTTATTGTAGAAGAAATGGGAGCTGAAGTAGTATTTGTTCCTAAGAAGGATGTTAAAGTTTTACCATGATTAGAAGTTACACCAATAGTCGTATTTGCAACTGTCCAAGTATAATCTGTCCCATTCCCATTAAAAACAATGTTTGTTGTATTTTCATCCTTACAAATTACTTGGTCAGCAATAGCTGCTAATTCTGGGATTGGATTTACATGTACATAGATGGTGTCTTTTTTTCCATCACACACTGCTAAACCTGCTGTTTTTGCATACGCTAAAAGCTTGATGGTCTGTTTATCCGATTTGGTATGCGTCAACGTAAATGCTGGTATCGATCCGGTAGTTCCAGATAACGGATTAACTCCACTTACATTAGTAGAACCACTAACCACATTCCAAATAAAGGAAACATTTGGAGTTGAAGATGCAAGCGTAATTGCATTTGAAGTTTGACCAGAACAAATTGTTTGCGGAACTATAGGGTTTAAAGTTGGTGCAGGATTGACTGTAATTTTTAAGGGTTGTGATGCTCCGCCACAACCAGTAGCACCATTTGTAGAGATTTCGTACAATAAATCAAAAGGAACAGTACCAGAATTGTTTATAATTGTAGCAGATAAATCTCCTGTGCCATTGCCGATTGTATTTCCAATATAACCAGTAATTGTTGCTGGTACAGAAGTTTTATTTGTTAACTGCCATTTAAAAACGGTTCCTGCAACATCCGAAATAAAGACAGATGCAGCCGTAGTTGTACCACCACAAATTGTTTGGTCAGAAACTCCTTTTAAACCTGGTGAAGGATTGATAAATAAGGTATAAAGGAAAGAGCTGTCTCCCATACATCCAGCATAGGTAGGTGTAATTCGATATACTAAACTTCGAATTGTTTTGGCTGTATTAAATATTTTGACTGATTTAAAATCGCTTATACCTGTTAGTGCATGTCCCGAAACAGAATCCGGAGTATTAATTAATTTCCAAGAATAACTTGTTCCTGTTGCGGTAATATTTGTTTTCCAACTGATTGATTTTGAGAATTCACCGGAGCAGATTGTATCTTTTGTATCTGTATTAGTAATTATTGCAGTAGGTTTAACACTATAACTTACCGATTTTGGTGTACCATCACAGGCAACATTATTATTAGTAAAAGTAGGTGTCACCTTTATGGTAGCAATAACAATCGCTGCAGAACTATTTTCGGCTGTAAACGTTGGAATCGATGTATTTCCTGATGCACCTAAGCCAATCGAAATATCTGAGTTATCCCATTTAAAGGTAGCGCCAGGAATATTGCTCGTAAATGTTGTTATTGGAAAAACTTCTTTATTACAATATGACAATGGTGTTAAATTGTCGAGGCTAGGACGCGGGTTAATTTCGATATCCATTTGATCCTCAAGTCCAACACACACTCGACTGTTTAAAGTGTACTTTGGTGTAATTGTTATCGTTGTTTTTAATGGAGTTGTTCCACTATTTAATGCTGTAAATGCAGGAATATTTCCGGTTCCAGTAGCTGCAGATAAACCTAAGGTTGTGTTCGCATTTATCCAGTCATACGAAGTTGCAGTTCCCGTAAAACTAATGGCTGAAATCTGTTCATTGGCACATTTGGTAATGTCCGATGTTGGAGTAATTTGCGGCGTAGGAACCACATTAATTGTATGTGTTTTAGTACTACCAGGACATACAGCAGACCCAGTGGTACTCGCCTTCGCTTCGATACTAACAGCTGCAGGAAGGTTTGAAGCATTTGATAGAACATACGCTGGTATTTCGCCTGTTCCTGTAAGTGTTGTAAAACCTGAAATAGAAGATGGTACAGTAGCTGACCACGAAATAGTAGCGTCAGAAGGTTGTGGAGTAATGGTTACTTTTTGGGAGCTTACATTATTACAAATTGTTTGGTCAGGTATTGAAAATGTTACCTGAGGTGTTGGATTTACCAATACTGAAAACTCTTTTGCGTCTCCACTACAATTATACGCATTCGGTGTAATCGTATACACTAGGTTTTGTGGAAGATTGTCTGAATTTGTTACCACAACTCCATTTATCATCCCTGTGCCACTTGCTACGTATCCACTTAATTTTGGTGAAATAACAGGAGATGTTTTAATCGCCCACGCATAGGTTGTATTACTAACGATCGAAGATGTAAATGTAGGTGAAGTAAAAGAAGCGCCACTACATATTACTTGCGAGGCAATCGACGTTAAAACTGGTCGTGGGTTAATCGTTAATGTATAATCCGTTGGATCACTATCACATGCATCTACTTTTGCAATCACTGTAAATTTGACTGCTATTGGATTAGTACCAGCATTAACAAAGGAATAACTCGCAGGTATATTGCCTGTTCCGCTAGATGGAGTAATTGTCAATCCTGAAGTCATAGGTGAACTAGTCCATGCATACGTTGGTGTCGGTGAAGTAACACTACTTGTCCAAATAACCTCGTTATTATTCACCCCACTACATACCTCTTGCGCTAATGGATTAGTTGTAATGCGCGGTTTCGGTTTCACATTTATTTTAAATAGGACAGGAGTCCCCG
>Ga0172372_10001179_pt1 | contig 40586 bp, 33 predicted proteins | sample LakKiv5m_2_FD_114544 | JGI IMG/M metagenome (GOLD analysis project Ga0172372, IMG submission 114544) | Freshwater microbial communities from Kabuno Bay, South-Kivu, Congo - kab_092012_9.5m | ecosystem: Environmental > Aquatic > Freshwater > Lake | place: Democratic Republic of the Congo...
CACTTGTCTTTCTTATCGGAAACTTTGTCTTTATCGCGGTCTTTCACCGGACGATACATAATAGGAACTTTGAGCGCAACATGAATATCAGCACCGTAAACTGTTTTGCTGTGGCTGAACCAAGTTGCAAGATTGTTAGTTCCGATAATAACCGGTCCGAGGCGAACACCTGCTCCAACCTGGAAGTTGCGGTATTGATTGTACGACATCGGCATCCATGCACCGAACCATTTCCAATCCCAACGCGGAGTAAGACTTACCATTGAAAGTTCATGAACTTTTTCAGGATTCTTCTTCCACTGCACAGCATAAACACCTGTGAAGTTTACATAGAAATCTTTCCAGATGTTGTAATCTGCAGTAAGATTCATTGTGGTAGGAAGATTCATGCGGTAAGTTCCTTTTGTCGGAATCGGTTGGAACAACGCCTGAATTGTGGAGTCAATTCCACGTACAGGATATGCACCCAGATCGATTCCGCGGAAATACCATTCGTCAATGTCTGCGTTGAAGTTTCCGCTCAACTGTCCGCGATCGAATTTCACTGAACCGATATCGTTCACTGCGAAACCTGCACGGAGTTTATACTTGTTTTTGTAACGCATCCACAAGTTGGTTTCACCGTCCATATCGTAACGATATTTCTGATGATCAGGACGCCATTCGTAAATCAAACCGAAATCCAGACCAACGCCTGGAGAAGAGCTGATGCCTTTCAGATTGTAGCTTACTCCGCCTGATGAAGGGAAATCAAAATTGGTTGAGTGTCCGTATTGTACTTCTGAAGAAATGAATGTCAACGTATCGTTATCATTCGTCATGTATTTCAGATTCTCAACGAAGATGTAAGCAGAACCGAGACCGAAAAGCATCTTCGGGCGAACACCTGCTTTAAGGAAATGTTCATTGTTTTCCATGATCACCTGAGAATAGGTGATACCGCTTTCCCACCATGACATGTACTGAATGCTCAGCCTTTCGTTGGAAAGTGAATTGAAATATTGTGCACTATCACCAAAGTCGTTATACAACTGATGCGCGAGATCTTCTTCAACACCGTCAACGTTCAGGTAAGAACGTAGTGAACCTGTGAGGCCGATTGAAATTTTCTCATTAACCGAAAACATCACAGATGGCAACCAAACTTTGTTGCTGAAGAAAACCGACTTCTTCTGTCCATCGAGATTTTCGATGATGTATTTATCCTGAAAAAGCGAATCATCAAATGCAGGCCAGCTGGTTGTTGAATCGGGTGGAAGTAAAGGCCCTTGACGATTGTCCAGTGCTTTTTTACTGAATCCGATGTAATTGTTCTGGAACATCAGATTTGTACCCGTGAGCAAAATGTCAACTTTGTATCGACTGTCTGCAATGGATGCCGGGTTGAGGTCGATACCGTTAACGCCCGCGTAGTTACTGTTGGCATATCCGAGGAATTCCTGCGAATAAAGCGCAACTGAGCAACTGACAGCGGCAATCAGAGTGAGAAGTTTTTTCATGATTTTCGTTTGTGCGCTCAAAGATAGAAAATTGCCGGTATTCAGGGGCTAATTTCACTATTATCAATGAGCTCAAGGAATGGAATACGCAGCGAGATAGCGGCGATTGATTCCGCAGATCAAAGTAAGATCTGCTCCGCCATTGAGTCGCCCGATACTGAACGAGGTTTGTCCCGGCATAGGGAAACCTTCAGTTTCAGCGCCGCCTTTGTTGATCAGGTGCAATTCGTTTGCTGCTGCGCAAGCGGTGCCGATCCGCGTGTCGTTCTCTCCGAATCGGAATGTTTGTAACCACGGCAGAGGGGGCGATTCAAATCCGAAAGACAAGGCTGTTAGTTTGTCCTGATTGAAAACAGTGAGTTTATCTGAAGTGAGAAACAGGTATTCCATGTTTCCATCTCCGTTAATGTCGCTGTATTCGAATTGCGGTGTTTCATTGAAGTCGAGGAAATGGAAGCGTTCCAACTCATCGTTGAATGAAAGTCGGTAAACATTCCCGAGCGAATCTATGCTTACAATCCGTGTACGCGCAAGATCTTTGCCTGCTTCAAGGTAGAAACGATTCACAGGACTTCCGAGATTTTCTTTCAGCGTTAATCGTGTTGCGCCTTGCCGATCTGTTATCACGGAATTGCCGGTTTTATCAACGATTACAACGTAATCTTTGTTCTGTACAATTACATGACCGATTTCCGCAGTTACATCATTTTCCGTTTGCGGCATTTTCCATCCTTCTACTTTTTCGCCTTTGATGTTGTAATTGTAAACTTTGTGATCTGCACAAGCTACAAGCATTCGGTATTCTTTATTGTTTTCGTAATCGAATACGTGAACTCCATTTGTGGCACGATCCGGAAGTTTCACCGGAAACGGAGCAAGATCATTACCATTGCGATCAACAACGAAAAGAGAATCTGCTGTGTTAAAAACAATTTGCAGTTTGCCGTTTTTCAATGCATCCACTTGCTGAATGTTGCTTATGATCGGAGTATCAAGCTCACGTTTCCAGAATACCGTTCCTGTGCTGCTGATGAGATAGATTCTGTTAACATCATCCTGAATGAAAATGTCGAGCCCTTTCGTATTGTGATTAACCAACAAGGAAGGTTTGCCGCTGAAAGTGGTATCCAATTGAGTTTCCCAGAGTGAAGCAACGTTCTTCTTGCTTTGCGGATTGTGTCGCAGAAATACATTCGTGTAATGCAGATTGCTTTCGCCAACATTGTATTGAAGTGTAACGCCATCGAATTTTTTTAGCAAGTCCTGATGATGTTTTACATCTGCTGCTAATCCGCCTTCACTTCTTGAAGTTATTAAATCGGAAGAACGCGACACTGACACAAAAAATGTGAGGCTTGCATCTTTCGCCATATTGGTTGCGAAGTCTGCGTAATTACGATCCTTGCGCAATGTGCGTCCGAATTCCGCTGAAATGATGAACGATCGAATCGTGTTGATGTCATTAGCGAAAATTACATAGTGACTTGTAATTCCGTAATAGCAATCGCGGAATTCAGAGAACATATCACCGAAAGTTGTAGGCAGCATTTCAGGCACGGGAACGGATCGCACAGGAATGCCCGTTGAATCGAGCGGTGCAGTTACCTTTCCGGTGTCGCGTTGCGGGCGCAGTTTTTCAAGTTGCTCGCGTGTACGTGAAGTACTCACTGTGCTGACGACAGCGACAGGTTGTAATCCTTCTCCGGGAATATTCACTTCCGCTTTCACCACTTCGTTACCGATCCACGAACCAATATGTTCTTCAGGTGAATAGCCATAATTGGTTTTTAATTGCGCAAGACGATCGCGGCGTTCATCGGCTGTTCCTAATTTGCTCAGATATCCGTCATATGCAGTAAGAAACGCATTGAAATTGGAAATGCAGAAATCGGTGTAGGCAATTGTTCCGCTCGGAAGTACGGCATCTGCTTCAAGCGGTTGCGATTGTTGCCCGCGGAAAATATTGAGCCAGTTTGCTGTGGAATCTGAAGCGAAAGTATATCCGTTCAGCATCACTGCGTTCGGTCGCAAATTCAGATCTGTTTCCGTCCAGCCCGCAAATGAATTGAGAATATCAAGATTATCATGAAATTCTTTTGTTGCATTGCGCTTCAGCAAAACCAGCAATTTGCCGTAATGAACATAAACATTGGCAACCGATTTCTCGCCTGCAGTCTTTCGCACCGCCAGAAATGCTTTATCGTTCAGAAGAGAATTTCCTTTGTTCAATTGATCAATTGCTGCGCGTAACAACTCTTCATTGTCGGATATCTGAACAATGCCTTCGCAAACCGAAACAAAGAATTTATCGGTGCCGGATTTTCCGCTGCTGATTACGGCATTTACATATTGCTGTTCGGAGAACGTATAACCTTTCGCACCGGAGCGAATGAATTCAGATGCCTGATCCGAATACGATTTTCCGGGAAGAGAAAGCGTGAAAACATAGTTCAACTGATCCGTTCCTGTGCAATGAATGGAAAGATATCCGGGATTCTCCTCCAGAAATTCTTTGATGTTTTTATTGGTGTTGATCAACGAATCCGAAATCGCTGCAACGTGTCTTACTTTTTCGGCCCACTCCGTTTCTGTAAGCGCCGACCAAATCATGTTTCCCTGGTTCAACTGTTTCCAGCCTTCCTGAAAATCATTGGAAGAAACAATGCAGAATGCACCGTTAGGAACCGCTTCCAAAGCATCCCGTGATGGCGCTTTGAGACTTCGCAGGTACAGGAAAGTCGTTACTCCGCCTCCGAGAATAAGGATTCCCAGAACGATAAAGACGATTTTCAGGCGTTTCGACATAATTAATACGCGAAAATTACCAATACGCGCGTTCTGCAAGAGATGATTTCAGACGTACTTATCAAATACCCGATGTTAACACCGGTGCTGTTTGAACTTTTACCGTTTACGAGCGTCAAATCACTAATAGCGACAATCAAAGAAGGGTTGGAGACGTACAGGTCAGCTTGGAAGTTACAGTTGAATGGAAATTTTTGTGGTATCGTTATTGCGCTTATCTTAACACAAACACGCGGATTATGAAAGATGAACAGTTTCGAAAACTCAATCATCTGCTGAACAGAGCGGGCTTCGGATTGACCCCGGAATTGCAGAAGCGATTCGAGAAGAAGGAAATTTCCATTGTGGTGGAAGATCTCATTCGCGATGCGGCGATCATTGAAGACATCAATTACATTCCCAAGCCGGAGACGAAAGACAACGGAGAAGTGGGCGTGGTGAAAACCGTTTTTCTCATTCTGAAATCACAGAAGGAAAAGGATCAGTTGAATCTGGCATGGATAGAACGAATGGCGGTTGCCAAGGCGCAACTTCGTGAGAAAATGATTTTGTTCTGGCACAATCATTTTGCGACCGGAACTTCATTCGGTTATCTCATGCAGGTTCAGCACAACACTTTGCGACATCACGCCTTGGGTAATTTCCGTGAGATGCTGCATACCATGGCAAAAGATCCAGCAATGATTTTATGGTTGAATAATCAGCAGAACAAGAAGAACGCTCCCAACGAGAATTTCGCACGTGAAGTGATGGAGCTTTTTACGTTGGGCGAAGGGAACGGATACACCGAGAAAGATATCAAGGAAGCGGCGCGTGCTTTCACCGGTTGGACGGTAAATCAGAAAGGTGAATTCGAATTCAATCCCAAACAGCACGATGATTCTGCCAAAACTGTATTCGGAAAAACGATTTACAAAGGAGAAGAAGTAGTTGATCTGTTGTTGGCGAAACAGGAGACGGCTCAATACATCTGCCGCAAACTTTACCGGTTATTCGTGAATAACGAAGTGAATGATTCGCACGTATCCGAACTTGCGTCGCGGTTTTTCAGTAACAATTACGACATCACGGATTTGCTTCGGGTAATGTTCAACTCCGAATGGTTTTACGATTCAAAAAATTTCGGTGCTGTGATCATTTCACCGGTGGAACTGATTGTGAAATACAAGAAATACTGTAAAGTTGAATTGGAAGATGAACAAATGCTGGCTTTGCAGCATGTGCTTGGACAAACATTGTTCTCTCCTCCCAATGTTGCAGGCTGGAAAGGCGGTAAAAGCTGGATTGACAGCAACTCACTGATTCAACGTTTGCATATGCCGCGGGCAATTCTGGATGCGGGCACAGCGCGTTTATACCGCAGGCCGGCTTTTGAAGAAAAGGATCAGCCGAAGAAAAAGGATAAAGAGGAAAAGGTGAAAATAAAATCGGATTGGAGCGCGATGGTGACGCACTTCAAACTATATCCCGACAACGAGCTTACTAAAGAGTGCTTGCGTTTTCTGATGGTTGCATCTACGGATCACATTAATCCTGCGGAGATCGACAAACTCGTTGATACATCAACAAAAGAACGTCGCATCATTACAACGCTTACTACACTGATGCAGTTCCCCGAATTTCAACTCATCTGAACGGAAAGGAGAATAGTATGTCACAGTTTTCAAGAAAAGATTTTTTAAGAATCAGTGCGCTTGCTTCTGCAACATTGATGATTCCGAAATTTCTGCGCGGAGAAACTACCGAGTCGAAAAGCGCGTTGGATCAATTGTTCCTTCCTGCTACAAATGGGAAAAGACTGATTGTTGTGCAGCTGACAGGCGGAAACGACGGATTAAACATGGTAGTTCCGTATGGTGACGATGTCTATCACAGCAATCGTCCGACTGTCGGAATTAAATCTGCACAAGTGTTACGCATGAACGATTATTTCGGGTTCAATCCCGGAATGACAGGCATACATGATTTGTACAATTCGGGTCAGTTCGCTTTGTTGAATGCTGTTGGATATGATAATCCGAACCGTTCGCATTTCCGTTCGTTGGATATCTGGCAAAGCGCTTCCGATGCAGATAAGTACATTCAATCAGGATGGATCGGTCGCTGGTTAGATGCAAACAACTCAGGCGCCGTAATCAAACCGCATCTCGCTGTTGAAATTGATGATGCGATGAGTCTTGCGTTGAAAGGAAACAACGTAAAGGGAATCGGTACGCGAAATCCGAAACGCATGCGATTGTTAACGGAAGATCAATTGCTCATGCAGATTGCCAATGATTACAAGCATCACGAAAGTGAACATCCGTTGGTGGATTATCTGCACAAATCACTTTCAGAAACATCGCAGAGTGCGAGTTATCTCATTGAGAAATCCAGAGCCGGAAAACCCAAAGCGATTTATCCGCAACACGGATTCGGTAAGCAAATGAAAACCGTTGCAGAACTTATTCTCGGAGGAAGTGAAACCGTCATTTACTACGTTTCTCTTCCCGGATTTGATACACATGCCGGTCAGAACGGACAACAAAACCGATTACTGAAAGTGTACAGCGAAGCGATGGACGCATTTTCAAAGGACATGAAAGACGCAGGATTGTGGAATGAAACGCTGGTAATGACTTTCAGTGAATTCGGTCGTCGCGTTAAGCAGAATGCGAGTCAGGGTACAGATCACGGAACTGCCAATGTGGTGATGCTTGCAGGAGGAAGTCTGAAGAACAAAGGAGTGCTGAATGAAGCTGCGGATCTGACGAATCTGAATGAAGGCGATCTTATTCACAAACTGGATTTTCGCCAGGTTTATGCAACGATTCTTCAAAATTGGTTGGGAACGGATTCGGAAATTGTGCTTGGCAGAAAATTCGGGCTGTTGAATTTCGTTTAGCAATCAATTCTGTCTGGAAAGTGATTCTCCGCGCTGCAGTTTGCCGGAATTTGAAACAGGAATCAATGAGTTTCCTTTCACCAGGTATTTTGCTTTCGTGAACATCTTGTACGTTCTTACGGGAGGATGTTGCAACAGTTCCGGATTTGCACATGGTTCCGAATTCAGTATTACGGTATCACCATGAATTATCCATTTTCCGTCGGAAACTTCAAATGGAAATTCTCGGGTTGCTTTGTAAGCGAAAACACTATCATCGTACAATTTGATTTCCGTGTAATAGTCATCTTTCGTACCCACGTACGTTCCCGATAACGAACTGTAGTCGTGAAACGAAACGGCTAAGAATGCTGCGGCGGTAAGAGCTGATTTCATGCTGCAAATTATTTCAGAAAAGTTCGAGCTGATCCGGAAGTAATCGGAAACTCATTCGGTGATGCGGCGTTGCTCCGAATTCAGCAATTGCTTTTCTGTGAGCTGCGGTTCCATATCCTTTGTTGGCAAGCCAACTGTATTGCGGGAATGCGACATGAAGTTCGTCCATGTAATCATCGCGATACGTTTTAGCAAGAACAGATGCAGCCGCAATGCTTTTGTATTTTCCATCGCCACCGATGATACAGGTGTGCGGAATTCCTTTGTACGGATTGAATCTGTTGCCATCAATCAGCAAATGGTGCGGTTGCTCTTTCAGTTTTTTTACGGCCCGATGCATGGCTTCAAATGATGCACGAAGAATATTAATCTCGTCAATTTCTTCAACACTCACACTCGCAACGGCGAATGCAATTGCATGCTCTTCGATGTACGGTCGAACTTCTTTCCGTTGTGCATCCGTCATTTTTTTCGAATCATTGAGCAAGCGATGTGAAAATCCGTCAGGAAGAATAACCGCCGCAGCAAAAACAGGTCCTGCCAAACAACCGCGGCCGGCCTCATCACATCCTGCTTCGAGGATTCCTTTGTTGAGATATGATTTAAGCCTGTTCAATTGTTCTCATCATTGAATTCCACAATGCGTCTGCCGATTTTTCCCACGAGAAATGCGACGCGCGAATTTTTCCGGCTTCACTCAATTTGTGCCTTAAAGAATCGTCAGCCGCAATTTCTTTCATCGAAGCTGCAATACTCTCAACGGATAACGGATCACAATACAAAGCCGCATCACCTGCTACTTCAGGCAACGAACTTTTATCGCCGGAAATCACGGGCACACCACAGGACATGGCCTCAACAATCGGAATACCGAATCCTTCGAAGTACGGAACGTAAGTCATTGCAAAAGCTGCGCCGGTAATTTCACGAACCTGTGTATCATTAACGCGGCCGGTGAACACCACATCATTTCTGAATTTCATGCTTTCCAAAGTTGATTTCAGCGCTTCGTTTTTCCAGAATTCACCACCTGTAATCAGTAATTTGATGTTGGTGTCGGTTGTGTTTCGGAATTGTTCGTATGCCTGAATTAAGCGCACCAGATTTTTACGCGGATGCAAAGCACCTATGTACAGAAAATACGGAGCATCACCGCTCCATTTCTTTCTGACTTCTGAGATACGTTCATTGGTCAGCGGAACAAATCCTTCGCTCGCAGCGTTGTAAACCAAGTCGATAGTATCGGGTTCAATTTTATAGAGCGATGCAATGTCCTGTTTGGAAAATTCAGAAACCGTTGCAATGCGTGTTGCCCGTTTGGCGAACAGCGGATATTTTTTCCTGTACCATTCCGAATAATGAACAGGCAAATCTTCCGGATAATGTTCGAAGTTCAAATCGTGAATCACGGGCAAACACTTCGTGGTGCCGCGAAGCGGAAGAAATCCGTCCGGTGAAAGAAATAAATCCGGTTTCAGATCACGCAACACGCCGTGCACGGAATGGTTGAGCCACCAATTGAAAAGCCATGTTCTTCGGGCTGGTGGAAATAGCTTAACAGGCGTGATGTTGCCGGAGAAAATAAATTCTTCCCCAACAGGGCGATCGAACAGGAAAACGAAATTGGTGTCTTGGTGCTTTCTCGTGATACGCGACAGCGTTTCAAAGGTAAATCTTCCGATACCATCGAGACGGTTGGGAATGAGAAGTCGCGTATTGACAACAATAATCACGCAGCGAAGTTAACGAATACGACGGTAAAGCGGGAACAGCGCTATTTCATCAACCTCCGTTGGGGCGGATTGTGTACCGCGGAAATTATTACTTTCGCGCTGTGAAAAACGCAATTAAAGCACTTTTGCAGAAGTTGCTCGGATATCGGAGATATCTGCGGGTGTTCGCGTGGTTCAAAGTGAAAACATTGCATAACGACAAAAGAGAGACGGATTTCTTTGTGTTTCTCTCCATGCTTCCTTCCGATGGAATTGTTCTTGATGTTGGAGCGAATCTCGGATTCCTGACTGCTCATCTTTCAGGAAAAGTGAACAAGGGAAAGGTGATGGCGTTTGAGCCAATGCCGGATAATCTTGATGCGTTGAATTATGTCATTCGCAAGTTCGATCTTAAAAACGTTGTAGTGCAGGCATGTGCTTTGGGCGATACAGACGGAGAAGCGGAAATGGTACTTCCTGTTCAAGGCGCGGCGCGTCAGCAGGGCCTCAGTCATATTGTACATTCCGATTTGAAAGATCACAATGAAGGAATCCGTTTTAAAGTTCCCTTGAAACGACTGGACAGTATTCCTGAATTGTTTGAAGAAGGAGTGAAAGTAACGGGTATAAAAATGGATGTCGAGAATTTTGAGCAGTTTGTTTTTCGCGGCGCTCAGGAATTAATTCGCAGACACCGCCCGTTGGTTTATGTTGAATTGTGGGATAATGAGAACCGGAATATCTGCTTCTCCATTCTCGAACAGGCGGGTTACAGCGTCCGTATCAACGAAAACGGAACCTTGATTCCATTCGATCGCAACAAGCACAGAGAAAAGATCAACTTTCTGGTTGTTCCTTCCTGATCGGCTTGTAACGCGCTTTTTAGTATTTTCGCCATTCATTTTACAGAAGTGCAGCGCTCATTCGTCACCAATCTTATTATTCTGCTTTTCCTGAATCTGCTTATAAAGCCGTTCTGGATTCTGGTGATTGAACCTAATGTTCAGAATGAAGTGGGCAATGCTGCTTATGGCGAATACTTTGCACTGTTCAATTTTTCATTCCTGCTGAATATTCTTCTCGATTTCGGCATTACGAATTTCAACAACAAGAATATTGCTCAAAATCAGCATTTGCTGACCAAGCATTTGTCAGGATTATTCATGCTGAAGTTGCTGCTGGCTGTAATTTACATCATAGCAACTTTGGTTGTCGGACTTCTGATCGGGTATGATGTTCGCCTTACGAAACTGTTGATGGTTCTTGGCTTCAATCAGTTTCTGATTTCGATGGTGCTTTATTTGCGATCGAATCTTCAGGCCTTGCATCTCTTCAAAACAGATGCGTTGATTTCTGTTTTGGACAGAATCATCATGATCGGAATTGTAGCCGGCATGTTGTGGTTCGGATTGTTCACCGATCACATGGACGTGATGGATTTTGTCTATGCGCAAACGGTTGGTTATTTCCTGACGGCGATAATTGCGTTGATGTCTGTTGTAGGTAAATCCGAAGTGTTCCGATTGAAGTGGGATCTTCCGTTCTCTCTCATGATTCTCAAGAAGAGCTTTCCGTTTGCAGTATTGGTATTGCTGATGACGTTTTACAATCGAATTGATTCCGTCATGATTGAGCGCCTCATGCCTTCCGGTGAAATTCAGCAAGTGGAACAACTTAAAGTTTTGCGTGAAAACATTCATCATCTCACGCCGGAACAAATCACGGAGAAAGACGCATTGGAAAGACAATTGGAGTTTACTGGAAGCGAACAGGCAGGTATTTATGCTAAAGCGTATCGTTTGCTTGATGCAGTGAATATGATCGCGTACCTGTTTTCTGTGTTATTGTTGCCAATGTTCTCCCGGATGTTGAAGTATAAAGAGTCCGTTGAGCAATTGGTGAAGTTGGCATTCACGTTGCTTATGACGCTTGCTGTAATTGTTTGTACGTCCTGCGCATTCTATTCGCGCGAGTTAATGACTTTGCTGTACGGCGAACACAACATTGATACGGTTGTAGTTGTTTTCCCTGTATTGATGGGCTGTTTCGCGGCAATTTCAACCACATATATTTTTGGATCATTGCTTACTGCTAACGGCAATCTCAGAGAATTAAATCTGATGGCGCTAAGCGGAATGGTGCTGAATGTAACAATGAATATTGTGTTCATCAAGGTATTCGGACTCGGTGCAAAAGGAACTGCAGTATCAAGTCTGATTACACAATTGCTTACTGCATTGGCTCAGATTTTAATTGTTCAGCGAAAGTTCAGATTCAAAGTCAATTGGCGCTTGATCATCACGCTGTTTGTTTTCATCGCCGGCGTTGTTTCTCTGGCGAATATTTGTCACACATACATGCGCGGTTCCGGTGATCATGGCTGGATGCTTGGTTTCATTGTAATGTGCGTTGCTTCCCTGATTTGGGCATTTGCAACCCGATTCATCAGCATCAAAGGCATGTTCCGTATAATGAAATACGGATAATATTTTCCGGGAAACACAATATTGATCATTTAATCGCGTTTCTACGCGCGCGCAGACTAAGAAAACGTGCGCTGAAGGGCTTTTTTACCTGCTGAATCGCGTTTTTTCTTACTTTTAGCGACCTTGCCAGTATTAGTATTATGAGTACAAATTCCGTTAACGGAAATTTCTTTGATTCCACCAGCCTGTTCGAATTTTTCTGGCGTTGGCGGAAACCGCTTATTCTCATTGCTGCCGGAGCAGTATTGCTCTCATCGGTTGTGGCATTGCTCATCCCTGAGAAGTTTAAGTCAACTGTGATCATGTTCCCGGTTCAGTCGAACGCAATTTCAAAGGCGCTCCTGACGGAAGATTACAGCGGTAAACAAGACATCCTTCAGTTCGGGGAAGAAGAGCAGGCAGAGCAAATGCTTCAGATTCTGAACTCAGATGAAATCCGTACGAAAATCTGCAAGAAGTACGACCTCCTTAAACATTACGATATTGAACCGCAGGATCGTTTCCGCAATACAAAACTTTACATGACGTACGCGGAGAATATTACTTTCAAACGAACCGAGTTTATGTCGGTTCGCGTGGATGTGATGGACAAAGACCCGCAATTGGCTGCTGATATTGCGAATGAAATTGCAGCACTTCTTGATTCTACAAAACGTCGTATGCAGCGCGATCGTGCATTGCAGGCATTGGCCATCGTAGAAGGAGAGTACCGCAGAAAGCAGGATGAAGTGCAGAAGATGCAGGATTCCATGTTCAAGCTCAATCAGCTTGGAATTTATGACTACGAATCGCAATCGGAAGTGACGAGCCAGCAGTATGCAATAGCTCTCGCTAAAGGAGATAATCGCGCCATTCAATCGCTCAAAGCCGAATTAAAAGTGATTGCAGATTACGGTAGCGCTTACATGGCTGTTCGCGAAAACTTATACATACAGCGCGAACAACTGAACTTGCTCAAGAAGAAGTACGAAGAATCTAAAATTGACGCTGAGTCTGTCTTGTCATACAAGTTCATTGTAAACCCTGCATTTGCAGCGGAGAAGAAATCGTACCCGGTAAGATGGTTGATTGTTGCGGTGAGTACGTTTGCTTCATTGGTACTGGGTATCTTATTTTTGATTCTGTTCGATAATTTCCGAACGATTCGTAATCGCCAGTCATTAACAGGAAAGATTGAGTCATAACCCATGAAAACCTTCTTTCAGAATCTTGATCTTTATAAAGTAGCTTCCCGACGGAAGTTGCATCTGGGCGCCGTTTTTGTAAGTGCCGGAATTTTGGCCGCAGTTTTCTCTAGCGATCTTTTCATCACTCCGAAATATCGTTCTACAGCTTTTGTTTATCCGGTGAATATCATTCCGTATTCAATGGAAACTCCAACTGAGCAGTTGCTTCAGTTGTTCGGTTCTGCTGATGTACGTGCCATGATGATTCGCAAATTCAGATTGGGAGATCATTACGGAATTGACACTGCGGCGGCAAACGGGAAGTCACGGCTTTTTCTGAAATACGAAGAGAATATCGTGGTGAAGAAAACCGAATATGAATCGGTGAAGATTGAAATTCTGGATGAAGATCCGCGCACCGCAAGCGAAATGGTGAATGAATTGATTCACTTCGTTGATGTGAAAGCGAGAATGGTGCAGCGCGAAAAAACAGCAGAAGTTGTAAAAATTTACAGTGATCAGTTGTCGCACAAACGCCGCCAGATGGATTCTGTAGACAAAGTTCTCGGCGATCTTCGTGTTCGTTACGGATTACTGGATTATAAATCGCAATCAAAAGAAGTTACAAAGAGCTTTCTTAAACTTGCTTCCAATAATTCTTCGCTTTCTCAATACAGAGGTGTAGATACACTTTATCGCCATCTGCAACACAAGGGCGGAGATTTCATTGCATTGAGCAGTCAGTATGATGCGTTGCTGGATGATTATAATCTGATCAAAACAAATTACGATCAGGCCGTAATTGACCTTAATAAGGAATTGACTTATACCAACGTAATTTCTCGTCCTTATCCATCCGATAGTAAAGCATATCCTGTTCGTTGGGTAATTGTATTGATCAGCGTGTTCTCCGCAACACTTCTGGCTCTTGTGGTTTTTGTAATTGCAGACAGAAACAAAATTTAAGTCATGACAGATCTGGCATCTGATGAAGTACGCGACAGGAAAACGCTCTGGTGGGTGTATGGAATCAGTTTTCTTTATCTGATTGCGAATGCTATCTGCATTGCTCAGGAATTCTTCTGGCTGAATTTAATTCCTCCTGTATTACTGATCGGCTATTTCGCTGTAACGCGCATGGACAAACTTATTTTGTTCTGCGTATTTCTCGTGCCGCTTTCTGTGAACCTCGTAAGTGCTGATATACAATTAGGATTAAGTCTTCCTGCAGAACCTTTGATGGCCGGAATTCTGTTGTTGTACATAATTCGCCTTGTCTACACAGGGAAAGTCAACATGGAACTGATACGTCATCCGGTAAGTATCACCATATTACTTTATCTCGTTTGGTTGTTCATTACAACTATGACAAGTCAGTTGCCGGTTGTATCTGCCAAGTTTGTTGTTTCGAAGCTTTGGTTTATTGTGCCGTTTTATTTCGTCGGCTATTATATGTTCGCGGAATTCAACAACACAAAGCGATTCATGTGGCTGTATATCGTTCCGCTTACAATTGTAATCGGATACACTTTATATATGCACTCGCTGTTCGGTTTTGAAGAAGATCCTGCGCACTGGGTGATGTCGCCATTCTATAATGACCATACGGCATACGGAGCTGCACTTGCAATGTTTTATCCGATGTTATTCATATTCACATTCCGGATGAATTATTCCGTGAACATGCGCATGATTTCCGCCATGCTTCTTGTTGTATTTACAGTTGCGCTGATATTTTCATTCACGCGTGCTGCGTGGGTGAGTCTGGCTGTTGCGCTCATATTTTATTTCATTCTTCGATTCAATGTCAATTGGAAATACATCGTTGGACTGGCGCTCGTCGTAATTATTTATGTAGCTGCATCATGGACGGATATCATGATCAGTCTGGAGCGCAACCGTCAGGATACATCCGACGATCTTGCAGAACACCTCGAATCCATTTCGAATATTTCTACGGATGCATCTAACCTCGAACGAATCAACCGATGGAACTCTGCATTCCGCATGTTCGCTGATAAACCTGTTTTGGGATTCGGTCCGGGAACATACAGTTTCCTTTATGCGCCATATCAGCTTTCGTCTGAGAAAACAATCATCAGTACAAATGCGGGTGATATGGGTAACGCGCACAGTGAATACATCGGACCTTTAGCTGAATCCGGATTGCCGGGCATGCTCACGTTTCTCGCTGTTGCAATTGCAATCGTGGCCACAGGATGGCGCGTTTATCTTAAACTGGAACGCGGACCGTATAAATCCACGATGCTCGCAGTTGTGTTGGGACTCGTAACGTATCTGGTACATGGATCACTCAATAACTTCCTTGACACGGATAAAGCATCCGTTCCATTCTGGGGATTCGCGGCGATGTTAGTTGCTGCGGATATAGCTATAAGACGTAAAGAGAAAAAGGATCGGGAAGCGAAGAGTGCTATTTAATTTTAACGGCGATGATCGCGATATCATCCACGTAAGCCTTATCCTTCTTATGCATATTTAATTTCTCAAGTAAAGTTCCGATTACTTCCGCAGGAGTCTTTTCAGCATTGCTTTTCAGAACGGTTTGGAGGCGCTCCATTCCGAATTCTTCTTCATGCTCATTCGATTGTTCCACAAGTCCGTCGGTGTAGCAAACGAGCATTGCACCCTTGTTTACATTCACAACACCTTGACGCACTTTAACAAGTTCATCAAACATGCCGAGACCTGTGCATCCTACAGTAAGTAAGTTGGTGCCGTCATTGTCAACGAGTAAAGGTGGATTGTGGCCGGCGTTGATGTAAGTAAGGATGCGGGTTTGTGTATTGTAACGAGCAATGAAGAGCGTGATGAATTTATCACCTTTACTGTTACGCATCACTTTCTCATTGAGCTCATGCACCAACTCGGACAGATCCGTTATGTGCCGTAACAATATTTGCAAGCTTGCCTGGAAATTCGACATCAACAATGCTGCAGGAACCCCTTTTCCTGAAACATCTGCAACGCAGAATACCACTTCGTTTTCATTGATCTGAATGAAATCATAGTAATCGCCGCCTACAGATTGATGCGGAAGATAAATCGCATCCATGTCCAGAAATTCGTTGTGCGGAAGTTTATCAGGAAACAACATACGTTGTACTTCCCACGCAAGTTCAAGTTCTCTGTGCATCGCTGCACGTTTCAGATTTTCACGAAACAGTTTCTTATTCTCAACTGCAACGATAATAATATTGGTGAGCGTTTGAACGAATGGCAAATGTTTGATTGCCGCGCTCATACCGCTGTCGTCTTCGTTTAGATCGCCGATCAGCACGTACGCAAGCGGTTGCGATTTATGAAATACGGGAATAATAATTTCGAAAGATCGGTTCAGCGACTTCTGAGAAAAATCAACAGTTGTGATTTCTTTTATTCCTTCGAAATCACGCTCGGGATTAATTTTATTGAAATGTTTTGTGTCTCCGAAGCAGAGTAAACGTTGCCATTGTTCTCCGTCGTGACTGAACAATACGAGTTTGCCGATGCCGAGTTTTTCTCTTACAATTTCTTCGAAAAGTGTAAGCAACTCTGCAACCGGAAGATTGTTGTTAATGGCCTTCGTAACATCGAGAAGAGAATTCAATTTGAAATCCTTCAGTCGAGGTGTTCTTACATTTCCGGTTTCTCGCCCTTTTGCCATTGTTGCGAATATAGAAGATAGACGCGTGTGAGCGTGTTAATTTAGACCAATACAGAAAGCGCTACGATTAACGGCGCAATATCAGGATTTGCGCATTTCAGAAATCAAATCAGGTAACTGCCGAATCGCAGCAAGCTCTCTCCATTTTCCTCGTGCTTCTTCAGCCGGTGCTCCGAAATAAGTTTTGCCGCCTTCAAGAGATTTGGAAACTCCTGATGTTGCAAGTACAACACATCCTTTGCCGATAACAACATCACTTGTAACGGAAACGCGTCCCCAAAGTGTAACACGATCTTCAACAGTTGTTACTCCTGCAATAGCTACTCCAGCAGCAAACAAACACATTTCTCCGATAACCGTATCGTGTCCGATGTGACACAAATTATCCAGCTTCGTTCCTTTGCCGATAATCGTATCTGCGGTAACGCCGCGATCCACCGTGCAGCCTGCACCGATTTCAACATCATCAGCGATAATCACTCTGCCACACGTAAGCAACTTATCGAAATATTCAGCTCTGCGCTTGTAATAAAATGCTTCGCCTCCTAACACAACGTTGGGATGTATAATAACATTGTTGCCTATCACCGTATGATCACCAACGAAGGCTCCTGCCTTGATCACGCAATTATCTCCGATAGTAACATCGCGTCCGATATAAACATTCGGATAGATAACAGTGTCTTTACCGATTTTTGCATCAGGAGAATGCTGTACAAGTGAATGTCCTTTCAATTCGAAATGACGAACCAACGCATTGAAATCTCTGAATGGATCATCTGAAATGATCAATCCTTTTCCTTCCGGACAATCCACATCTTTATTGATAAGAATGGTTGTCGCTGCACTGTTCAGCGCTTTGTCGTAATATTTCGGATGATCCACAAACATGAGATCACCGTTTTCTACACGATGCACTTCGTTCAATCCGGTTACCTGATGATTCGCATCTCCAACGTATTTGGCGTTGATGATTGCAGCGATTTCAGAAAGCTTATGTGCTGGAATTTTCACTGGCAGAATGTTTGTCCAAAATTAAGAATAATAACCGGTCTCCGGGGGGAATGATTGCTTCCGGAATTCGAAGCGTCAACTGCGGTATTAAATGAAAAACCGCCCTCAGGATTGTAAGGACGGTTTTCAATAAAGTTAAAATCTGAAAGATTACTGCTTCACACGTTCCATGTAAGCCCCGCTCTTCGTGTCGATTTTGATAAGATCGCCTTCGTTGATGAACAGCGGAACACGAACTTCTGCACCGGTTTCAACAGTTGCAGGCTTCAATGTGTTCGTTGCTGTATCGCCTTTCAATCCCGGTTCTGTATATGTAATTTTCAATTCAACAGTTGCAGGAGCTTCTGCTGAAATAGGTTGTTCGCTTTCAAACCAAACTTTCACGTCCATGCCTTCTTTAAGGAATTCAAGGCCGCTTGAGATCATGCTCTTTGGAATATACAACTGTTCGAAAGTGTCTTTATCCATTAATACAATATTGTCATCTTCTGGATAAATAAACTGAAGCGCTTTGTATTCAACGTAAACAATTTCAACAAGCTCGCCTGAGCGGAAACGGTTTTCCACGAGTTTGCCGTTGAGCATGTTTTTCATTTTACCTTGATAAAATGCACGCAGGTTTCCTGGTGTGCGGTGTTGCCATTCAACAACCTGAACGAGTTCACCGTTGAATTTGAGGAATGTTCCGAGGCTTACGTCGCCGGTATCAGCCATTTTGATTCTGAATTATAAATTTGACTACTTTGATCTGTCGTAATCATTTGGTGACTACGGGCGGCAAATATAGGAATTATGCCTGTAATCTGTGCTTCCGCTTAAGATGTAACAGGCTTAAAACGGCTGATTTCTAGCGTTTCCGTGCAGAAAAAGTACTCTTCAGTAATCTGGTTCGAACAAACGATCACAGTTTGATTCGCGCGGTACGTATTGACGAGTTCTCCGTACCAGTTTTGCGCGTTTTTATCAAGATTTGAACAAGGCTCATCCAGCAACAATGCATCCGATTGCGCGAGTATAGCCATCGTTAATCGTGCACGTTGCTTCATTCCGGAGGAGTAATGTCTGATTTGTTTTTCGGCTGCGTGAGCCAATCCGCTTTTCTCGATTACTTCTTCATTGGAAAGATTGTTTTTCCATTGACGAAATCGACTTTGAAATTCAACGGATTCACGCAATGTAAATTCTTCCATCAACTCCTGGTAAGGAGAAGCGAACGAAAAGTGCTTATGGATTTCATGCTGCGCAATCGCCGCATTGTATTGAATACACGCAACCGTCCCTTCAGACGGAATCACATAACCTGAAATAACCTGAAGCAAAGTTGATTTTCCGCTACCATTTGCACCCAATATCGCTGTGCAGCTTCCGGGTTCAAAAACGTGTTCTACGTTTCTGAAGATCCATTCTCTTCCGAATTTCTTGCCTGTTTTACTGAGACGAATCTGCATCTGTTATTCAGAGATATTCGCGAAGTTAAGCAAAGTAAACTTTGAATGGTTTATCGTGCAAGTCGCACCCGGTAAATGCGCGAAACGAAAATGGGAATGAACACGGAAGCAATCTGTTCTCCTTGCGACATTTTTTTCAAATCACCTTTGATCTCCCAGTCGTTCCAGCTTTCTTTCATGTAAGTGGTGATATCGCATTCTGCACTGTCGCTTTTCATTTGCCAATTGTCCCAGCTGTTTGAATAAAGGGTTCTGAAAGTAGTTGTCGATTTCATATCGCCGCCTTTCAGTTCCCAACGATCCCAAGATCCGGAAATCCACGTGTTCAATGTGTAAACTTTCTTCCCGACAGTTATTTCCCATCGGTTGAATTGATCGTTCATTACCGTATTGATTTCACCTTCCATAGAACCTATCGTGAATGTCCAGCGATTAGGATCGTCTTTGAGATACGCTTCAATGGTTCCGTCAGTATCATTCAGCGTAACTTCCCAATGATCAATACGCCCTTTCATGAAAGAACGTACGCGACCTTCCTGCTGTGCAAATGTTGCGCTGAACGACAGGAGCAGAATAAGTGCGATGAGATTTGTTTTCATCCGCAAATGATTAAACCATTCCGCGAATGATGCCGTCTTTCGAACTGCGAATGAATTCGAGAATCTGATTTTTCTCCGGCGAATCCGGCGCTTCTTTTTCAATCACATCAACAGCATTGGAAACATTCAGTCCTTTCACGTAAAGCGTTCGGTAGATGTCTTCAATCTGAAGAATGGATTCGTTTGAAAAACCGCGACGACGCATACCAACGCTGTTCACGCCAACATAAGCCAACGGTTCGCGTGCAGCTTTTACAAACGGCGGAACGTTTTTGCGTACACCGCATTGACCGGCAACGAAACTGTGCGCACCGATTTGAATGAACTGCGACACGCCTACATATCCTTCCAGGATAGCCCAATCTCCGATTGTAACGTGACCGGCAACATTCACGGAATTTGCAAGAATAACGTTATTGCCCAGTATACAATCATGTGCAATGTGAACGTACGCCATCAGCAAGCAGTTGCTGCCAACTACGGTTTTCCATTTGTCTTTAGTGCCACGATTTACGGTCACAAACTCACGAATCGTAGTGTTGTCACCGATTTCCGTTGTGGTCATCTCGCCTTCGAATTTCAGATCCTGCGGAATACCGCTGATCACCGCACCCGGAAAAATTCTGCAATTCTTCCCGATGCGCGCTCCGTCCATTGTAACGGAATTCGGACCTATCCAAGTACCGTCACCGATTTCCACATCACCCTGGATATAAGCAAACGGTTCAACAGTTACGTTCTTTCCGATTTTTGCGTTCGGATGGATATATGCGAGTGGTGAAATCATACTGTTGCAGGTTCTGATTTTTTCTGTTCAATGCCGCGCACTTTTACAATCTGCGCAAGCATCTCCGCTTCTGAAGCAACTTTGTTATTCACGTACGTTGTGCCTTTCATGTGGCACAATCCGCGACGAATCGGCGTGAGCAATTCCAATTTGAAAACGCAGGTATCTCCCGGAACTACTTTCTGTTTGAATTTTACGCTTTCAATTTTCAGGAAGTAAGTCTGATAATTTTCAGGATCAGGAACTGTTTTCAAACAAAGTATTCCTCCCGTCTGCGCCATCGCTTCAACCTGCAATACACCAGGGAAAATCGGCTCGTCAGGGAAATGCCCTTGCGTCCAGAATTCAGACATCGTGATGTTCTTCACGCCAACAACATAAGTTGGTGTCAACTCAATGATTTTATCTACAAACAGGAACGGCTGACGGTGCGGAAGAATTTTCATAATCTCCTTCGTGTCGAACAACGCCGGTGCTTCAGGATTGAATTTCGGCTCCTGTTTTTTCGCTTTGTCTTCTTTGATGAGTTGCTTCAGCTTCTTACCGAAAGCAACATTGCCTGCGTGTCCCGGACGTGCAGCAAGCACGTGCACATTCATATACGCACCAACGAGTGCAAGATCACCAACAATGTCAAGAAGTTTGTGACGAGCCGGTTCGTTGTAGAAATGAAGTTGCAGGTTGTTCAATACACCGCGTCCTTTTACTTCAACGTCAGGTTTATTGAACACCTTGCGCAAGTGATTCAATGTCTCATCTGAAATCGGTTTGTCGATCAATACGATTGCATTGTCAACATCACCGCCTTTGATCAGGTTATGCTGAATCAGCGCTTCCAACTCATGCAGGAACACAAACGTTCTGCATTTTGCAATGGAGTCGCGGAATTCTCCGAGATTGTAAATAGAAGCATGCTGAGTACCGAGAAGATCAGAGTTGTAGTCAACCATTACCGTCACACGGAACGAATCCTGCGGAACAGCAAGCATTTCAACCTTCTTCACCGGATCTTCAAAAGTGAGATTCTCTTTCAATTCGAAAATATAGCGATCTGCATTTTGTGTTGCAGTTCCTGCTGCTTCAAGAGCCGTCATGAAAGGCCATGAACTTCCGTCCATAATCGGAACTTCAGGCGCATCAAGATCAATCATGATGTTGTCGAGATCACTTCCCATTACAGCTGCAAGCACATGTTCAGTTGTATAAACACGTGCGCCGTTCTGCTCAAGTGTTGTGCCGCGAGCGGTGTCAACTACGTTGTCAACATCAGCATCAATTACAGGTTGTCCTTCAAGATCTACACGGCGGAATTTGAAGCCGTGATTTTCAGGAGCAGGGTGGAAGGTAAGCGTACATTTTTTTCCGGTATGCAATCCAACACCGGTAATTGAAACGCTTTTCTCAATTGTTTTCTGTTTCGCTGCCATTTCTTTACTGCAGATTATTTCTGCGCTTTCTTTTCGAGTTCTTTGATTTTATCAGCAAGTTCTGGAAGTTTTCTGAACATCACATAACTGCGTTTGTAATCACCGATTCCGAATGCCGGCGATCCTTGTACTATTTCATCATCAGGAATATTGCTTCCGATTCCGGATTGTGCTGCAATCTTTACACGATTCCCAATTACCACATGACCTACGATTCCAACTTGTCCGCCGATCAAACAATCGCGACCGATTTTCGTTGATCCTGCAACACCGGTTTGTGCTGCAATCACTGTGTTCTCGCCGATCTCGCAATTGTGGGCCACCTGAATCAGGTTATCCAGCTTTACGCCTTTGCGAATGATCGTTGAACCTAATGTTGCTCTGTCAATTGTAGTGTTCGCGCCAATCTCAACGTGATCTTCAATAATCACATTTCCGATATGCGGAACTTTGGCGTAATTGTTTTCTGAGTTCGGCTGGAATCCGAATCCGTCACCACCGATTATCGTTCCGGATTGAAGAATAACATTGTTGCCGATAACGCAATCATGATAAATTACAACACCGGGATAAATGATCGTATTGTTTCCGATACGTGCTGAATCATTCACAGTTACATTCGGATGAATTATTGTGTTGTCGCCGATAGTAACATGATCACCGATAACGGCTTTAGCACCGATGTAAACATTAGCGCCGATTTTTGCTGAGGAAGAAATCACAGCACTCGGATCAATTCCGACTTTGTTCATGCGGAACTGATTATACGCTTCAAGCAATTTCGCAAAAGCCTGACGCGCATCTGCAACACGAATCAACGTAAGCGTTTCAGGTAATGATTGCTCAGCCACAAAATCGTTATTCACGATGGCAATTGTTGCATGTGTGGAATAGATGTATTGCGCATACGCCGGATTGGAAAGAAATGTCAACGCACCGGGCGTGCCTTCTTCAATTTTTGCAAGCTTGGACACTGCGGCATCGGGGTTTCCTTCCACTTTACCGCCGGCAAGACCGGCAATTTCTTTAGCCAGAAATTTCATCGGGTAAATTTAGTCAAAAATGCGTGTTCCGGGAGGACTCTTTTCATACCGTTTTAAAAATGATTTGACGTGAAGATTCCTCCGAGGTTTAAACTACGGGATAACAACGAAAATCGACAGAGAAATCACTTAAGCATTTGTCTGCCTTGCCTTCACCCATCGGAAGGTGAGCCAGGAGAAAAGAAGTCCGGAAACCAATAACAGTGCAGAACACAGGTACGGCGCGCCGGGTAAGTCAAATCCGAAAGAGCCTGAAGCACCGGCACTGAAAAGATTGGTCATGAGTAAAGGACCGGTAATGGCAGTAATACTCATCACGCTCGTCATGAAACCTTGCAGTTCGCCCTGTTCATTCGCCGGAATTTCTTTTGAAGTAATTGATTGCAAACTTGGTCCCGCCAATCCTCCCATGGAAAGCGGAATCATTGCAATGAAAAGCATCCAGCCTTGACCGGAAAGCGCCACGGCAATCATGCCGATTGTATTCAGTATTAATCCTGTGTAAACTGCTCTTTGCTCTCCGATTTTCGGAATGATGATACGCGTTAACCCGCCCTGAACAATTGCGATACACAATCCAACATAAGCGAGTGAGAAACCTACGCCTTTCTCGTTCCAACCATATCTTTCCATCGTGTAATAAGCCCATGTTGACGGTAAAGATTGTCCGGCAAGATTCACGAGGAAGAAAACAATTGCTAATTGCAGAACAACGGGATGCTTGATCATTTGGATCAATGCTCCTACAGGATTCGCACGTTTCCATTGGAAAGCTCTCCTGTTTTCGGGCTTCAATGATTCCGGAAGAATAAAGAATCCGTACAGCCAGTTTGCCAATGAAAGTCCGGCAGCAACAAAGAACGGCACACGTTCTCCGAAATGTGCAATTGCAGCACCAAGAGCAGGACCGGCGATGAAGCCTAATCCGAATGCCGCGCCTATGATTCCGAAATTCTGAGCGCGTTTTTCAGGCGGACTGATATCGGCGATGTACGCTCCTGCAACAGTGAAGCTGGCTCCGGTAACACCTGCGATCAATCGTCCGATGAAAAGCAGAAAAATAGAACCTGCGAACCCCAGAAATAAATAGTCGATTCCGAAGCCAAGCAGAGAAATCAACAATACGGTTCTTCGTCCGAAACGATCGCTCAATGCGCCCAAAAGCGGCGAGAAGAAAAATTGCATGAATGAATAAATGAACATCATCCAGCCGCCAATAACAGTTGCTTCTTCGATGGAACATTGTTCCATCGACATAATCAGTTTCGGTAATACAGGAATGATAATTCCTATTCCCATCACATCGATGAAGAGCGTGATGAAAATGAAAAGCAAAGCTTTCCCGGAAGATTTTTGTTCAGTCATAAATTCACTGATTATCGCGCAGCGATTTCGGGTAACAGAGGAAATATTTTTTCACCGGATGTGCAAGCACGGAAATGTTAAGTAAGTCAGCCGCTTCTGCAATATCTTTCACCGTTCCGTCTTTGTACAGAATATTGATGCGGATATTGTCGTGCATTTCATCGGCATTGTAAGCTTTGTTCTGAACCGCTCCTGTGAAGACAAAATAACTTAACTCTTGCTTCGAGAGTTTCATTGATTTTGCTGCTTGCTTCTGCAGTTTCTCGACATATGCTCCTGCGAATGGCTTGTTCTGCAACTCAACTGCATACAGTGTGCGATTGATCATACATTGGCACAAAGCAGAAAGAACCTTATCTGAATTTTCCGACCAAACTTTTACGGCGGTCATGATGTCGTAATCATCCAGTTTCGCGAAAGTTTCCAATAAACTTCTGTCCTTGATAAATGCAGATTTCGAAAAGCGATTGTTCAGGAATACCTGAAGTGAAGGCGTTGCAAAAAGTTCCGTTCCTTTTTCGGAAAGCTCTTTTGCTCTTTTCAGAATGTTCACCAATAAATGCTCCGCACACAATACTGTTTTATGCAGATAAACCTGCCAATACATCAGGCGGCGTGCAACAATGAATTTCTCAATGGAATAAATTCCTTTGTCTTCAACAACCAACTGATCTTTCACCACATTGAGCATCTTCACAATACGGTCGCTGCTTACAATGCCCTCGGAAACTCCTGTAAAGAAACTGTCGCGAAGCAAATAATCCAGGCGATCCATATCCAATTGGCTTGATACCAACTGATGCAGGAAAGATTTGCGGTATTTATTTCTGAAGATGCGGATTGCAAGATCAAGTTTGCCCTTGAATTCTTCATTCAATCGATCCATGAACAGCGCCGAAAGATCTTCATGCGTGATATTGTGCACGATACTTGTTTCCAATGCATGCGAAAACGGTCCGTGACCGATATCATGGAGCAGAATTGCAACTGTTGCACCTTCCGCTTCTTCATCTGTAATAACGATTCCTTTGGAACGCAGTACGTCAATCGCTTCTATCATCAGATGCATCGCACCTAACGCATGATGAAAGCGTGTGTGCAATGCTCCCGGATAAACAAGATTGGTAAGACCGAGCTGACGTATTCTGCGCAGTCGCTGAAACCAGGGATGGTTCATCAAGTTGAAAACCAATTCCGAGGGAACAGTTACAAATCCGTAAACGGGATCGTTGAGTATTTTTCTTTTGACAGCGGGTTTCATCGAAGGACACCAAAGGTAATAATTAGAGTGCATCTGTTAACAGATCACAATACCTTAACCAAGGTCGTCAGCTTTGCTCACAATATGTACCTTTATTCTCCGTTTTCATGAATTGAAAACGCACACGCTAATTATGGATAAGATCAGAATACTTTGGGCCGACGATGAAATTTCATTGCTCAAGCCGCACATCATGTTCCTTCAGGATAAAGGTTACGACGTAATAACCGCAACAAGCGGAAATGAGGCCGTTGATATTGCAGCAAAGGAACATGTGGATATTGTGTTTCTCGATGAGAATATGCCCGGCATCACAGGTATAGAAACCTTGACACGAATCAAAGCAAAGCATTCTGATATTCCGGTGATCATGATCACGAAATCGGAAGAAGAAAATCTGATGGAAGATGCTATCGGATCCAAGATTGCCGACTATCTCATCAAACCCGTGAATCCGAATCAGATTCTGCTTTCGCTCAAAAAGATTCTCGATAATAAACGAATCATCAGTGAGAAAACGACTAGTGGTTACATGCAGGAATTCCGCAATATCGGGATGACAATTTCAGATCGTCTTTCCTGGGACGAATGGGTGGAGATTTACCGCAAGTTGGTTTTCTGGGAATTAGAACTGGAGAAATCACAGGATCCCAGTATGCATGAAATTCTGACTATGCAGAAACGCGAAGCTAATGTTGCTTTTGCCAAGTTCATTGGGAAGAATTACGTCGATTGGCTGAATGGGAAGGACAAAAATCCACCGGTGTTATCGCACACATTGATCAAACAGAAACTTGCGCCTCAGTTGGAGAAAGAAGGACCTGTTTTCTTCCTTTTGATTGACAACTTGCGCTACGATCAGTGGAAAGTTTTACAGCCGGTGTTGAGTCAGTATTTCCGTGTCGAAGAAGAAACTCTGTTCTGCAGCATTCTTCCGACCGCAACGCAGTATGCAAGAAATGCGATCTTCGCGGGGTTGTTGCCTTCTGAAATTGAAAAGCGTTTCCCTCAGTTGTGGAAAAACGACGATGAAGAAGGCGGCAAAAATCTTCACGAAGAAGATTTCCTTGGTGCGAACCTGAAGCGCATCGGAAAAGATGTGAAGTTCACGTATCACAAAGTGACGAATTACGCAGGCGGTAAGAAGCTGGCGGAAAGCATCAACAATCTGATGCAGAATAAACTCAACGTGATTGTTTATAATTTCGTGGACATGCTTTCACACGCACGTACGGAAATGGATGTAATCCGTGAGCTTGCTGACGACGACGCAGCTTATCGTTCGCTTACATTATCGTGGTTCGAACATTCGGCTTTGCATGATATTGTAAAATTCATTGCCGAGAAGAAATGCAGAATGGTAATCGCAACGGATCACGGAACGATTAAGGTAACAGAACCAACGAAAGTGGTTGGCGATCGCACTGTGAATACGAATCTCCGTTACAAGCAAGGCAAAAATCTGGATTATGTGAAGAAGGATGTGTTTGAAGTTCGCAATCCGACTGACGCTTTCTTACCGAAGAACAATGTAAGTTCCGCATACATTTTTGCTACCGAAGCAATGTTCTTCGCGTATCCGAATAATTACAATCATTACGTGCAGTATTATCGCAATACTTTCCAGCACGGCGGTGTTTCTCTCGAAGAAATGATTATTCCTTACGTTTCATTGGTGCCGAGATAAGCAATGATTGCAAGGGCGGGATTTTTTCTTTCGGTTTGCTTTGCTGTAGTAGCGTGCGACCCTGCGTATCATTTGAGTTATGCGGTGGTCAATGATTCGCGCACACCATTCTATTGTGTTGATACAAGCGGAATTTTTCAAAAAGGAAGACCATTCCGAGTGGATCCTGATTCTTCCGTTGTGGTGTATGAGGAAGCAGGATTCGGTGCAGGTCGTGAACAATTCAGGAATTCGAAAGGCGAAGTAACAACACGTTTCCGGTTTTATTCGGACTCTACGTGTGCAGATTCCGTTTCATTGTATCCAGGCAAGAACTGGAAGTATTACGCGCTTCCGAAAGGAGGAAACAACGTACGTTTGTATGTTAATAATTCAGATTTCAGGAAATGAAGTTTCACGAGCGCGCAGATAACGAACAGCAATTGCAGGAAATCGCATCAGCGTTGTTGCGGGCTTTTCCGGAGCACAAGGTTTTCGCTTTCAAAGCTGAAATGGGAACCGGTAAAACGACTTTCATCAAGCAATTGTGCCGTTTGCTGGGTGTGAAAGATCAGATGTCGAGCCCTACATTTTCCATTGTCAATGAATATATAACCGACAACGGTAAATCGGTTTTTCATTTCGATTTTTATCGTCTGCGATCATCTGCAGAAGCCTTTGAAGCCGGACTGCATGAATTGTTGTTGTCAGGCTCTTACTGCTTTGTGGAATGGCCTGAAATCGCCCCTGAAATACTGCCGGAAAATTCTGTATTTGTCGAAATTACATTGGAGAATAACGCAAGAATATATTCTGCTTAGCGCTCTGATTTCTCTCAGATTATTTTCAAGCTCCGTTTTCGTATCTTTACTGCATCTCTTTCGTAAGAGTAATAACACCAGAATTGCGGTTCTATGAAACCATCACGAGATGTATTGCTGTCGCTGACCAAAGGCGCACTCATGCCACAAGAGGAAATGCTCGAAGTGGCGAGGAAAAAAGGGTCTCTTAATATCGGTATTCCAAGGGAAATTACGTTTCAGGAGAATCGTGTTCCGCTTGTGCCTGATGATGTTGCCTTGCTTTTGAATCAGGGTCACTCCGTGCTGGTTGAAACCGGCGCCGGGAAGAATGCCAATTTTCAGGACAATGATTATTCAGAAGCCGGTGCGCAGATCGTGTACACTCCGGAAGAGTTATACAAGAACGCAGAAATTATTCTGAAAGTTACTCCGCCTTCTCCTCAGGAAATTGAGTTGATGCAGCCGAAGCAAACACTGCTTTCTACATTGCAATTACCTGCGCAGCCTGAGAATTTTCTCAAGAAATTGATCGATAAAAAAATAACCGCTCTCGCTTTCGAATGGATCAAGGATGAAGAAGGTGTTTTCCCTGTGATTCGTTCGATGGGAGAAATTGCAGGCGGAACTTCAATTCTTATTGCTGCAGAATATCTCTCCAACGCAAATAACGGACAAGGGTCAATTCTCGGAGGAATTTCCGGTGTGGCGCCGACTGAAGTTGTGATCATCGGAGCCGGTACTGTTGGTGAATACGCTGCACGCGCTGCTCTCGGATTGGGTGCAACGGTGAAAGTTTTCGATAACTCGGTTTATCGTTTGCGTCGCCTTCAGAATTCAATCGGAACACGTGTATTTACTTCTATCATACAGCCACGTGTTCTTGGTAAGCATTTACGCACTTGCGATGTCGCGATTGGTGCATTGCGTGCAAGCGGAGGAAGAACGCCACTCGTGGTAACAGAAGAAATGATCAGTGAAATGAAAGTGGGTTCTGTTATTGTAGACGTCAGTATTGACCAGGGCGGATGTTTCGAAACTTCCAAAGTCACGAACCATTCTCAGCCTGTTTTCAGAAAACACGGTGTTATTCATTACTGCGTACCGAACATTGCTTCCCGCGTTTCACGAACTGCTTCTTACGCTTTGAGTACAATTTTCACTCCTATTCTACAGGAAATGGGTGAAACCGGCGGATTGCCGAACATGATCCGAGACCACAGCGGCGTTCGCAGCGGTGTCTATCTGTACAACGGTATTCTCACCAAGAAATATCTCGGCGATTTGTTCAATCTGCCTTCAAAAGACATCGAGTTGCTGCTCGCAGCGCTTTAATTGAGACCGGATTATGCTCACTTGGCGACGTGTTAAATTGTATCTCTTCGGTGTTGGTATCGGATTGCTGATTACGCTTGTTCTTTTTAAAGGCCGCAACTTCGAATCATGTTCTCCGGCAAGTCGCGTTACTGAGCAGATTTCATTGGTAAAAACTATTTCCGTTGACACTGTTCTTGCAAAAAAAATGAAAGCGGCTCAACTTTCTCCGGACAGTCTCAAAGCACTGATTTCCCGCGGTGAAATCGACTTCTCCAGAAGCAATACGCAGAAAGAACCTTGTCGTGAATATCTGATTCGCTTCGATCACAAAGGCAAACCTGTGGAAGCATTTCTGTCGTTGTGCCTGAAGGATACAACAGCCAGTTTGCTCATGCTGGAAGGCATTTGATTTCAGCGAAATTCGGGCGATTGGTTTTCGTAGGGACACATTCACGGTTTTTCCATAATCCGGAATGCAAATAAATCTGTTGTATATACAGATTGTTACCGTTAATTTTCGGACAAACAAGTTCACCAATCAACCGCATGAAAACCACTTTTATCAAAGTTGCCGTATTCGCATCTTTTCTCTTCTTGTCCGATAGTGCATTCGCACAGAAGTCATTTTCAGGAGCAGAAGCTGAAAATTTGTGTAAGGGCAGTAAGACAGTAATCGTAAATAAAAAGTCCCGCGTTCCTTCATGCATCGTTTTCCGTGAAGATACGCGCATTGCCAACAGTGAAGCGCTTGCGTCCTTGCGTCCTGCATTGAAAATGAACTTCGCTGATGCGCTGCGTTCTAAAGAACCTGTGAAGGACGAAATCGGTTACACACACGAACGTTTTGCGCAGACTTACAACAATATTCGCGTTGAAGACGGAGAATATATCGTTCACTCGAAGAATGGAATAGTGCAATCTGCTAATGGAATGTGGTTTGACGGAATTACGTTGAACACTAACGCTGCACTTTCCAGAGATGCTGCTGTTACCAAAGCAACTGCGTACGTCGGTGCTTCAACTTATAAGTGGGAAGTTCCGGGCGAAGAAGCAATGTTTAAAATTGTTTCTCATGATGAGAACGCCACGTATTATCCGCAGGGAGAATTGGTGATCATTTGCCGTAATGGTGATGTAATGAAGAAGGATTATGTCCTTGCTTGGAAACTTGATATTTATGCTCACGAACCTATGTCGCGTCAATGGATTTTTGTTGATGCGAATACAGGTGAAATTGTTCATGCGAAAAACCGAATTCATCACATCGATACGCCTGCTTCCGGAATTACAATGTATAGCGGAACGCAGAATTTTACTTGCGACAATTACGCCAGCGGACAATATCGCCTGCGCGAAACAGGTCGCGGTCAAGGAATCCAAACACTGAATCTGAATAACGGTACTAACTACGGTGCTGCTACCGATTTTACGAACACATCAACTACGTGGACGAATACAGCAAATGATAATCACGTAGGGAATGATGCCCATTGGGGTGCCGAAGGAACTTACGATTTCTATCTTCTCGAAATGGGACGAAATGGTCTCGACGGGAATGGGATGGAAATGTTCTCTTATGTGCATTATAGCAATAACTACAATAACGCATTCTGGAACGGTTCAGTGATGACTTATGGAGATGGGAGCGGCACTGCGGGAAACTTTAATCCACTTGTAGCTATAGACGTTTGCGGTCACGAGTTCACACATGGTGTGACGGAGTTCACTTCCAATCTCGATTATCAGAATGAATCAGGCGCATTGAACGAATCGTTCTCGGATATTTTCGGTACAGCAATTGAATTCTACAAGAAGCCAAGCACTGCGAACTTCCTCATAGGAGAAGAAATTACAGTAACTCCGAACACAGCGTTGCGTTCTATGAGTAATCCGAATCAGTACGGAGATCCGGATTGCTATGGCGGAACAAACTGGTACACCGGCACAGCAGATAATGGTGGTGTTCATACCAACAGCGGCGTACAGAACTTCTGGTATTATCTCACAAGTCAAGGTGGCTCCGGAACTAATGACCTGAATAACGCATACTCCATAACAGGAATCGGCTGGTATGATGCGGCGCGTATTGCATTCCGAAACAACTGCTATTATCTCGTGAATACTTCTGATTATGCAGATTCACGCACTTACTCCATTCAGGCTGCGCAGGATCTTTTCGGATCATGTACTCCGGAAGTAATCGCAGTAACAAATGCTTGGTACGCTTGCGGTGTAGGACCACAATATAACGCAACGGTAACTGCGGCGTTCTCTGGTGATGTGACAACTTCATGTTCTGTTCCGTTTACTGTTAACTTCACAAACACAAGCACAAATGCATCTTCGGCAGTTTGGGATTTCGGCGACAGCACAACGGATACGCTATACAACGTATCTCACACATATACCACGCCCGGCACGTACAACGTACAATTGAATGTGTCTTCTGCTTGCGGAACAAATACAACCGTTCAGAACAGTTACATTGTTATCAATACACCAACTTCACCAACAACAAACGGAGCAGCGACATGTAGCCCGGCAAGCGTTACTTTGAATGCTTCCGGTTCCGGAACTTTGAATTGGTACGCGCAGCCCACTGGCGGAACTTCAATCGCAACAGGAACGTCATACACAACTCCTGTGCTCAGTTCAACAACTACATATTATGTTTCCAATGCCGTTGCTCAAGCTCCTTTGAATGTCGGCCCTGCCAGTACCAATTTCGGAACGGGTGGTCAGCATAACAACACTTCAACACAATATCTTGAGTTTACAGTTTTCCAGAATTGCGTCTTGCAAACCGCTGTTGTGAATGCAGGTTCAGCAGGAAATAAAACATTCACCTTGTGGGATGGAGCAGGAGTTCAACTCAATCAGTACACCGTGAATGTTCCTTCAACAGGCGTGAATACAGTTACGCTCAATATTCCATTGACACCTGGCAATTATCGTATTGGCGGTTCGCAAATGAATTTGTACAGAAACAATTCAGGTGCGGCATATCCTTATACCGGTAACGGCGTGCTGAACATCACGGGTTCTTCTGCAGGTTCTGCGTTTTATTATTACCTCTACAACTGGGCAGTGGCTCCTGAAGCGTGTACAAGTCAGCGCGTTCCTGTTACCGTTACAGTGGGTGCGCCAATTATTACTTTCGACGCATCTGCATACGATACAACTTGTACCGTAACATCACCGTTTGCATTAACAGGCGGAAGTCCTGCAGGTGGAACGTACAGCGGCCCTGGTATAACGGGAAATATTTTTGATCCTGTAACAGCAGGCGTAGGTACGCATACGATCACGTACACGTATACAGATTCTGCAAACTGCACCGGTTCTGCCACACAACAGATTTATGTTGATGTGTGTGCAGGCATCGCCGTGCAGAACGCAACTGCTAACGGATTGAATGTGTATCCGAATCCGGCAGAGGAAAATTTCACAATTGAATATCTCGCTGGTGATAATCAACCTGCGGTTGTTATGATAACGAACGCGTTAGGACAAACAGTTTATGCTATGCAAACGAACGCATCAGCAGGATTGAACCGTTGGAGCATTAACTCTTCAGAGTTTGCATCAGGAATGTACTTCGTGATGATCACTTCAGGAACAGAAGTGAAAACAACAAGACTGGAAGTGAGATAGTCTTAATTATTGAAATTAGATAACGGCGAATCGGAAACGGTTCGCCGTTTATTTTTTGAATGATTTTCTCCGCTCTTTCTCCTTAATGATCAAGTTCAGCTCACGACCGGTTTGACCTTTCACGGAAGTATTTTCCTGAGCACGGCGAATAAGATATGGCAGTACATCACGCACAGGTCCGTAAGGAACGTACTTCGCAACGTTATATCCGTCGTGTGCAAGGTTGAAGGAAATATGATCGCTCATTCCCAAAAGCTGCGAGAAAAAAATGTGCGGATGATTGTGCGGAATCTTCTTCGCATCTAACAGAGCAGCAAGCTTCGCAGAACTGTTTTCGTTATGCGTGCCGGCACAAAGCCCGATGCGTTCGTGATTTTCAACACAGAATTGTACCGCGAGATCATAGTCACGATCTGTTTCCGCTTTCGTTGCGTTTATCGGATCATGATAACCTTTTTCTTTTGCACGTTCACGTTCCTTCTCCATATATGCGCCGCGAACGAGTTTCGCTCCGAGGAAATAATTTCCTTGCTGCGCTTTTGCAAAAGATGTTTTCAGGAATTCAAGTCGGTCGTGACGATACAACTGAAACGTGTTGTAAACAACCGGCATCTCTTTGTTGTAAGCAGCCATCGCTTCATCGGCCAAATCATCAATCGCCTGCTGAATCCAGCTGTCTTCTGCATCAATGAAAATCGGCTTACGAATTCCTGCTGCAGCGGAACAAATATCATGAACGCGTTTTTGTACACGCTTCCATTCCTGTGATTCACTTTCCGTGAGCACTTCACGCGCAGTTACTTTCTCAAGCAAAGCAAATCGTGCAAGTCCCGTTACTTTGAAAACACAGAACGGAATGTTTGCATCCGTCTTGGCACGTGCAATTGTAGCAATGATTTCTTTCGCACCGGCATCAAAGTCAGCTTCGCTCTCTTTTCCTTCAACGGAGTAATCAAGGATTGTCCCGACTTTGTACTTGCCTAAAGCAGCAATTGTTCTGGAACACTCTTCGATATTTTCTCCGCCTACAAACTGCTTGAAAATTGTAGGCTTGATGATCCAGCCAACAGGAAAGCGAATCGCTAACGCAAAGTTGGTAAGACCTTGTCCGATATTTACAATTGCAGGACTGGATATAACTTTGAAAAGCCAGTAAGATCGTTTGAGATCTCCATCGGATTTTCCTGAAAATGCTACTTCTGTGTTGTCGAATGAAACCATATTGTTCAGGTCGTGCGCAAAATTAGGAAATTGATCGCCCCGTAACATGATTTAACGCAGCATTGTTCATAGACTTTCACCGCATTTTCGGTTTGTTCAGGGTTGATTTCGTTTCTTTGTTTATATGACAAGTATCAGGACAGACTCCGGAGCCAATATCTTTTACGGCGAAACGGTTTTTGAACGACTGAATTCCTTACTGAAATCGGGCCGATTTTCATCCTTGTTTATCCTTGCAGATGAGAATTCCATGAATCACTGCATGCCTGAGTTGGTGACGCGTGTTCCTAAATTGCTGGAAGCGGAAGTTGTGGAAATTGAAAGCGGTGAAGTCAATAAGAACATTGAAACGTGCGCGCAGGTTTGGATGGCTTTGAGTGAATTGGGCGCTGATAGAAAATCGCTCCTGATTAATTTGGGCGGCGGCGTTATTACTGATATGGGCGGTTTCATCGCTTCTGCTTTCAAACGAGGAATTGCATTCGTTAATATTCCTACAACTTTACTTGCACAAGTTGATGCTTCTATCGGTGGAAAAACGGGTGTTGATCTTGGAGTGCTCAAGAATGAAATCGGATTTTTCGCGGAACCGGAAGAAGTATTTATTTATTCCGGATTTCTGAAAACATTGGACGCACGTCAATACACTTCAGGACTTGCAGAAATATTGAAGCACGGCTTGATTGCGGATAAAGATTACTGGAATCAATGCTATTCAGCGGAACTGCAGGATGCGGCGATAATTGAAGATTTTGTCCGTGATTCAATTCGGATTAAATCTGAAATCGTCTCACGTGATCCGAAAGAGTCGGGTGAACGCAAGAAGCTCAACTTCGGCCATACAATTGGTCATGCAATCGAGAGTTTGTTTATCGAACGCGGCGAGCGTACGCTGTTGCACGGTGAAGCCGTGGCAATCGGTATGATTTGCGAAGCGTATATCTCTGCACACCTGACGGGTTTGTCGGAAGATTGTCTGAATGAAGTAAAAGAGAACATTTTGTGGTATTTTTCGTTTCAGGAACTGAATGCAATGGACGATCACAGGATTCTGGAACTCATGCGCCACGACAAGAAGAACTCCGATGGTGAGATACGAATGGTGTTGTTGCAGGATATCGGTGTTTCGGTTTATGATAAAACAGTTACCACAAGTCTGATTCTTGAAAGCTTGAAATATTATCGTTCACTTGCGTAAAAACGTATGACAAACCCCTCGCATACAGTTCGCATATCTATACCGAAAAAATTGTTCGGAAGGATTTCCTTGCCGCTCTCTAAGAGTGAGTGCAATCGTTTGCAGATCATTCATGCAATAACCGGACAGAAAGAACCCATGCGTGATATTTCGAACGCACAGGACTCACAGGTTTTACATGAGTTGCTCATGCGCGTTGAAGCGGGCGAAACAGATCCCGTTTACGATTGCGGTCCTGCCGGCACCACACTGCGATTTCTAACTGCACTTTTTGCAGGATTACCCGGTAAGAGAATTCTTACAGGGTCTGCACGAATGAAAAAACGTCCTTTGGGAATTCTTGTCAACGCGCTGCGTGAACTCGGTGCACAAATAGAATACAAAGGCGAAGAAGGTTACGCACCGATAGAAATTACGGGAACTCGATTGAAAGGCGGACAGATTGAATTGGACGGAAGTGTGAGCAGTCAGTTTGTTACTGCGTTGCTGTTGATCGCGCCGACGCTACACAACGGACTTGTGATTCATTTCAAAGGGCCTGTTGCTTCAATGCCTTATATTTTGATGACCACCCGAATCATGGAACGTTTTCACGTCTACAGTATCTGGGATGGTGATACACTTTCTGTGAGCAATCAGAAGTATACGGTTGATGATCCTGCGAATCAATTTCGCGTTGAAGCAGATTGGAGTGCAGCATCGTATTTCTATGCTTTAGCTGCATTGAGTGAAGAAGGTGATATTTTTCTGGAAGGATTGCAGGCAAACAGTTTGCAAGGTGATTCCGTTTGTGCATTGTTGTTCCCGTTTCTTGGCGTGAGTACAACTTTCGAAGAGGGCGGAGTACGACTCACACCGAATCACTACAAGCCTAAAGCATTCGCGTTCGATTTTGAAGACACTCCTGACATTGTGCAGACTTGTGCCGTGGTTGCAGCAGTGAAAAAAATTCCTTTGCTGATGCGCGGATTGAATACGCTTCGCGTGAAAGAAACGGATCGCATTCATGCAGTAATTACGGAACTTGAAAAATTCGGAGTGAAATGCGAAGAGCCGGGGAAAGGAATTCTCGAAATCCGTTCTTTCAATGGTAACGTAGTTGCTGATCCCGTTATTGAAACTTACGAGGATCACAGAATGGCAATGGCTTTCGCACCGCTTGCAATGATTTATTCGCCGTTACGTATGACTGATCCGGAAGTGGTGAAGAAATCTTTTCCGCAATTCTGGAATGAGTTGAAGAAACTCGGCGTAGAAATTCTTCCTGCGTAATTGCAGAGTGATGAACTAGTAGATGTTCACTTCCCGCTCAAGATCAACTCCGAATTTTTCGTGAACAGATGACAAGATGCGAGTGGAGAGATCAAAAATCTCTTTGCCTTTAGCACCGCCATAATTCACCAGAACCAGCGCCTGATCCTTGTGAACGCCTGCATCTCCTTCACGGAATCCTTTCCATCCGCAATTTTCAATCAGCCAACCGGCTGCAAGTTTGTAATCTTCTCCTGAAGGATACGAAACAATATCGGGGAATTTCAATTTGAGTATTTCAAATTGCGATGCACTCACAACAGGATTCTTAAAGAAACTTCCTGCATTACCGATTTTCGCCGGATCGGGAAGTTTGCTTCTGCGGATGTTTATGACTGCATCACTGATGGCTTTCACTGAAAGTTCATGGATACCCATCTTTTCCAACTCCTTCTCAATCGCTCCGTAAGTAGTATTGAATTTCGGTTGCTTGCGCAGTTTGAATGTCACACGTGAAATCACAAACTGATTGCGGAATTTGTTTTTGAAAACACTTTCTCTGTAACCGAAATGACATTCATGCGCTCTGAACTTCACGAAGTAACGGCCTTCGATGTGATATGCTTCAAGTTCATGAAACACATCTTTCAATTCAACACCATAAGCGCCGATATTCTGCATGGGTCCGGCACCAACACTTCCCGGAATCAGAGAAAGATTCTCAACGCCTCCGTAGTTGTTCGCAATACAATACATCACGAAATCATGCCACACTTCTCCCGCGCCAGCACGCAGATAAACGTACTCATCATCTCCGCCACGATTTTCAATGCCCTTAATCTGATTATAAGCAACCAGTTTGTCCACATCTTTCGTGAACAGCAAATTGCTACCGCCTCCTAAGATCAAGGGATTTGATTCCTGCCATTCTTTCGTACGGGCCAACGCATCAAGCGTATCTTCATTCGTGAATTTCGCGAAATACCTCGCGCTTGCATCCATTCCGAATGTATTGTAACCTCGCAGCGAATAATTTTCTTCAGGTTTCATCGTTCAGCAAAGGTAAATAAATAGCAACCCCGTATAATTCGTTATTTTCGGGGCATCAACACCCGAGTGTGAAAAAGGTCACCGTTTCCGTAATCAACGATCTTGTAACTGATCAACGCGTACACAAAGTTTGTGAAACGTTGACGGCTATGGGTTTTGATGTAACGTTGGTCGGACGTCAACAAGCGAAAAGTTTGCCTTTGGCTGAACGTAAGTATCGCACCAAACGTATGAAATTGCTTTTTGAGAAAGGTGTATTATTCTACGCGTTTTTTCAGTTGCGATTGTTCCTGTACTTGTTGTTTCACAAACAGGATTTACTCGTTTCCAATGATCTGGATACGCTTTGGCCGAACAGCATTATTTCGCGTTGGAAGAAAATTCCGCTCGTGTACGATTCACATGAAATTTTCACTGAAGTTCCTGAATTGCTTTCGCGACCATCCAAGCAGAATATCTGGCGCAAACTGGAAGGCAGATTGTTTCCGAAATTGAGTTATGTTTTTACCGTCAATGATTCCATTGCCTCCTGGTTTGAGTCGCGCTATGGAATTCGTCCTCACGTCGTTCGCAATATGCCGCGTTTTTCAAAACCTGCTATAAGCACAATGACGAGACAACAACTCAATCTTCCGGAACAAGGTAAAATTGTTTTATTACAAGGAGCAGGAATTAACATTGATCGCGGTGCAGAAGAACTTGTGGATGCAATGAGTCTGCTCGAAAATGTTACACTCGTGATTGTTGGCAGCGGAGATGTAATTCCTTTTCTCAAGAAGCGTGTACAGGAAAAGCATTTAGAGTCGCGCGTGATTTTTACGGGAAAAGTACCGCACGAAAAATTACGTGCATACACTGCAATTGCCGATTTAGGTGTCACATTGGATAAGCCAACGAACATCAATTATAAATTCAGTCTTCCGAATAAAATTTTCGATTACATACACGCAGGTGTTCCTGTACTGGCTTCTGAGTTGCCGGAAGTTGCCGCGATCGTACGCAACTATAAAGTGGGTGTGGTGATTCCTTCTGTTACACCGGAAGCAATAGCGAATGGAATACGGGAAGCATTTAATTCAACGGAATACGAAACATGGAAAGCGAATGCGTTAAGCGCCGCTTCAGTTTTGTGTTGGGAAACGGAAGAGGAAGTTCTGAAGAGTGTATATTCGCACTTTCTTTAATGCACCCGGTCGACCTCCATATTGTTTCTTTTGACGTGCCTTCACCCCCGGATTATGGCGGAGTGATTGATGTCTATTACAAGCTCCGTGCTTTACATCAGTTGGGAGTGAAAATTCATTTGCATTGTTTCCAATACGGTCGACCTGCGTGTGAAAAGCTTAATGAGGTTTGTGCCAAGTTGAGTTATTATCCGAGGAATACTTCGCCTTTGGCATTGTTGTCCCCGGATCCATTCATCGTAGCTACTCGAAAATCACCTTCACTTTTACAGGCTTTAAATTTAGATAGAGCGCCTGTTCTGTTCGAGGGATTACATTCTTGTGCTTACTTGTCATCTGAACAATTGAAAGACAAATTAAAGATTGTACGCACGCACAATATCGAACACGATTATTACAGCGGACTTGCACGTGTTGAACGCAAATTCTTCCGCAGAGCTTATTTCGAAAGAGAAGCTGCAAAGCTGAAACGATTCGAATCAGTTTTGAATCACGCGCAACACATACTTGCTATTTCTCCCGCGGATGCTGAACAACTTTCAACACGGTACAAGGGCGTACAACATGTGATGGCCTTTCATCCGAACGAATCAGTGAATGCGCCTGAAGGATCAGGAGATTTTGCATTGTATCACGGGAATCTCGAAGTAGGAGAGAACAATGAGGCAGCACTTTTCCTGGTTAACGAAGTATTCAGCAAACTGAATTATCGCCTGGTAATTGCGGGCAACAAACCTTCGGAAGAATTAAAGACTGCTGCTGCACGATTCAGCAACGTCGAACTCAAAGCCGGCATTTCCACAGCTGAAATTGATCATTTGATTCATACTGCTCACATTAACGTGTTGCCTACGTTTCAAGCTACCGGAATCAAGTTGAAGTTGCTTGCAGCTTTGTTCAACGGACGTCATTGTGTAGTGAACAGTCCTATGGTCGCAAATACAGGTGTGGAGTCTGCTTGCATTATCGCAGACAGCGCCGAAGTGATGCGTATTTCCATTGAGAAAATCTCTGCGGTGCCGTTTTCTTCATCTGATATTGAAGCGCGCTCAAAGGTTCTTGGAGATCGATTCTCCAATCAGAAGAACGCCGATAAAATCCTTAAGCTGTTACGCTGATTTCCTGAACCTCTCCGTTTTCGCAACGAAGCGTTCTTGCAGGAAACTTACTCACTACGAGCATGTCGTGAGTTGCAATAATCACCGCTGTTCCGGTTGAACTGATATCTCGAAGCAAACGAATAATACCTTCTGAGGTTTCCGGATCAAGATTACCTGTTGGCTCATCGGCAAGAATCACTTCAGGATTATTCAGCAAGGCTCGGGCAATGGAAACGCGCTGCTGTTCTCCTCCCGATAATTCATGCGGCATCTTGTGCCCTTTAGTAGCAAGACCAACTTTGTCCAGAACTTCCTGCGCACGATCTTCAATTTTCTTTTTATCGCTCCAGCCTGTTGCCTTCATCACGAAAGTCAGATTCTCATTTACGGTTCTGTCGTAAAGCAACTGGAAATCCTGAAAGATGATTCCTGTTTTTCGTCGCAGGTATGGAATCTCTTTCGTTTTGATATTGGATAAATCAAATCCGGCAATCCGCGCTTCTCCTTGCTTCAGTGGAACATCGCAGTATAAAGTTTTGATCAATGAACTCTTCCCGCTTCCCGTTTTACCGAGCAGAAAAATGAATTCGCCCTTGGCTACTGAAAA
>Ga0172372_10001183_pt1 | contig 40546 bp, 37 predicted proteins | sample LakKiv5m_2_FD_114544 | JGI IMG/M metagenome (GOLD analysis project Ga0172372, IMG submission 114544) | Freshwater microbial communities from Kabuno Bay, South-Kivu, Congo - kab_092012_9.5m | ecosystem: Environmental > Aquatic > Freshwater > Lake | place: Democratic Republic of the Congo...
CCATCGCCTCGGCCCAGACCTCGCGGATCTCGACTTCGGGAAAGGCAACCCCCTCGGCGCGGCGACGATCATGGTGCCGGGCGATCGTTTTCCCAAGAAAATCCCCCAATCCCGGCATCCCCTCGGGATCGGGCTCGGGTCCGGACCGTTCCCCGCCGGCATCGGAAATCAGGAGCGTGCCATAGAGATCAAAGACCACCGCGCGGAGGCCCGCGAGACGGGGCAGCTTCGGCGCCATTCCCGCGGGTTCGGCCGCGAGGGGCTTCATCGTTGCTCGGACGTGCTCAACGAGCGGGCTCATCCGTTGCGGAGGAGGTTGAGCCTCGCCGGATTGAGGAATTGGGCGAGGACCTTGCGGGTCGCGAGATGCCCCACCTTGCCGACGGGACTGAGCAGGACGCGTCCATAGACTTCCTCGAGCCGCTTCGCGTAGTTTTCGAGACTATAAACCCGGCGAATGAGCTCGCGCCGCTCGACGATCTCGCGCGCCGGATAAAGCGCGAGCGGAGGAATCGAGATCTTGTCGAGGAGGGCGGGATCGTTCTTCAGTTTCCGGAGAATGCGCACCTGAAAGGGCTCGCTCAAAACCCCGAAATCGATGCGGCCCTTCGAGATCCACGCCTTCAGGGTCTGCTTCACCGCATTGCGCGGGAGCGGACTGTCGTAGGCGAGGTAGCTGCGCCGCAGCATCGACTCGACCGCGTCGGCGAGCTCCTTCTCCTCGAGCCAGTCGACCGGCACGTCGATGCGGCGGTAGAGATTGCCCATGTGGATGCCGTTCGCCTCGAAATCGCGCGTGATCTCGGGCAGGTCGCGGCCCATGACCGGCTTCCCGGCGATCCAGGGCTCAAGAAAGGCGAGTCCGAAACCCTCGGCGATGCTGGTGGTGACGATGAAGTCGGACCACCCTAACAAATCGAGAAACGGATACTCGTCCCCGTCGGCGAGGCCGAGGGTGACGGGCAGATCGAGTTCCTTGGCGAGGGTGCCCCATTCATCGTGGGTCTCCTGCCACTCGGGATTCTCGGGGCGCATGCTCGTGGCGAAATCGACGCGGTCGCCGTAGATCAGGGCGAGGAGGAGGATCTCGCCCACGTTCTTCCGCCGGATTCCCCTTGTCGGGTAGAAGGCGAAAAGCTTCCCTTTTGAGAAAGGCCGTTCCTCCGGCGTCGCCCGCACCGCGAGATCGGGAATGGCATTGGGAATGACGTGGAGGTTCGACGCGGCGATCCCGGCGGCGCGGAGGAAGTCGTGGTCGCGCCGGTTGATCGTGGCGTAGTGGATCTGTCTCGCGGTCGGATAGAGCGTTTCCTCGAAGTTCGCCTGAGAGTCAAAGAAGGAACGCTGCGTCGTGTAATTGCCCGGACGCCCGTCCTCGGAGAAGTCGTGGATTTGAAGGACGACCCGCTCCCCCTGAGAGGCGAGCTCACGGATGACGCTGGGGAAGAGGACGTTCTTGGCGAGGGTGGGATTGTGGAAATGCCAGAGATCGGGTGGGCCTCCCAGAGCGGCGCTCGCCTCCTTCTTCATCTCCTCGGTGAGGCTCTCGGCAACAACGGTGCTGCCACTGCGGCGATAGTTGAGGGCCGGGATCACCCTTATTCCCTCTTCCCTCGATCCGGGCAAGGCCGGTTCGCCCGAGAGGATCACCACCTCGTCACCGTTTGCCACGAGCACGTCGCGGGCCGATTCGATCACGCGAGTGACTCCTCCCCGACGCAGATGGTAATGCACCATCACGATCCTTCTCTTTTCCCTACCGGCCATGGCGTTCGCGATATTCGGGCAAGGTAATCATGGGCGGCCGCTCTTCCTCGAAAATCTCGCGGGTGACCTGTTCGTAGCGATGGCCCTCGGCCTGAAACTGACGGAAGAGCCCGTGAAGGTCCGGGAGTTCCTTCACCATGCCGTAGTCGCGCAGTCGCTTCATGAAACCCTGGAGGATACCGAAGGCCATCTTGCCGAGGTCGCTTGTCGGTTGGTTTCGATGGATGCGGTTGTCCAGATCGGTCTGGGCGAAGGCACCGAGGCCGCTGCTCTTGTAAAGATCGATGAGGTGCGACGTCTCCACGCCGTAGCCGATCGGAAAAGGCAGGCTTTCAAGCACCTCGCGGCGCACCGCGTATTCCCCAGAGAGGGGCTGGATCAAAGCAGTGAGCTCGGGAAAAAACATCGAAAAGAGCGGACGCACCAAGATCTCGGTGACGCGGCCGCCTCCCGAGGGCCGCAGGTCGTCGGAGACGGCCAGGGGCCGATCGTAGAAGGCCTTCACATACTGGACCTCGGGCCGGTAGATGAGTGGCGCGACGAGGGCGCTGGCGAACTTCGAATGGATGTTCTTGATGTCGGCGTCGACGTAACAGATGATGTCCCCGCGGAGCTGGTGGATCGCCTTCCAGAGATTCTCGCCCTTGCCCGGCTTCGAACCATACTGCGGGAGGATCTCGGACGAGAGGTAGGTGTCGGCCCCGAAGCTCGCCGCGATCTCGAGAGTGCGGTCGCTCGATCCCGAGTCGATCACGGCGATTTCGTCGAGCAGTGGATAGCGGTCCATGAGCTCGCTCTTGAAGACGATGATCTCTTTCCCGATCGTCTTCTCCTCGTTGAGCGTGGGGATGCAGAGGCTGATGGTGAGGCCTGCGTCGCGCTTCGCCCGGACGAGTTCCTGCATGTCCCAGAACTCGCTGTGATGAAAGGTATTCGTCTCCAGCCAGCGGGAGATGCGTTGGTCGAGTTCGGACATGGGGTGTTTGTCAGGATGGCTTGCCCTCGTCCATGAACCGGAGCACCGAGACAATCTGTGCGAGCCCATCGAAGATGGGCTCGAGCGAGATGGCCTCGGACGGGGAGTGGCGATTCTCTCCTTTCGTGATCCCCAGCGTCAATGACGGAATGCCCCGGTCGAGGAGAAGGGCGAGCTCGGAAACGCTTGGGGCGACGTGCGACTCGATCCCGAGCAATTCGAGGGTCTCACGAGCATGACGCACGAGCGGATGATCACTCCCCAAATCTCCGGGACTGCGGTGCGCGATCATCTCCAGGGAAGCACGGAGGCCGTCGCCGATGGATGTGGTGGCGACCATCTCGGCGATCTCCTCTCCGATCCGGGCGACATGGCCCGCCTCACCGCTGCGAATCTCGAATCGCAACATCCCACTGCGCGGCGCGACGCTGTAGCCCGATCCGGCCTCGATCGAACCCACGAGAATGCGGCTGGCGGGAGACTCGCGCTCCTCGATGCGGCGCAGGGCCACGACGAACCCGGCGAGGATCGTGGCGACGCCGGGGCCGGTATCTTCGGGATGATCCAACTCGCCCGATCCGGCAGAGACGTGAATTTCGCCCCTCGCCATGCCAAGGCTCGAGTAGCTGAGGCGCCCGAGCTCGATGCCCTCCAGGCAGAGCGCCGCATCGATCGGATGGGAGGCATTCTCGAGGAAAAAGCGCATTCCCGCGAGGTCGCCGCGGCCGAAACTGCGGGTCGTGCCGAGGAGGACGAGATTCGCATCGAGATCGATCTCGAGTTCCTCGAGAATGAGCGGCAGGGTCGCGAGCACGGCGACGCCGAGACTGTTGTCGGCGAGACCACGTCCGCTCATCATCCCGGCACCGACCGAAACGGTGTGATCATCGGTCTCCGACCAGATCTTGTCGAGGTGTGCCGAAACCAGGAGGGTGCGTCGACCGACCCGACCGGGCAGCATCCCCGCAATATTGCCCGCGTGATCGAGCGAGATGTTGGCGAGACCGCACTCGGTGAACCGATCGCTTAGAAAACGGGTCAGGCGCCGCTCGGCACCGGTCGGTGCGGGAATTTCACCAGCCATGACAACGTTCGCGAAGAGAATCTCACGCAGACGGCGGAGCTTCTCCCGGTGCGTCAGGGGGGCCCCATCAGACCGTGCTTTGGCGGTGCGTTTACACATGAATTTCGGCCCCCGAGTCTAGGAGCCACGGGCTCAATCAACAAGCGGCAAACCGTGAATTTGCCGACCCTGAGGTGGCCAAAACGACACAAATTCCACCGTGAACTCCCGTCAATTCGCCACCAGATCATACCCGCGCCATTCGCGCACGGTGACTTCGGCAAACTCACCGACAGGCAGGTCGGCGGGGACGAAGACGGTGCCATCGACCTCAGGGGCATCCATCTCGCCGCGGCTCTGGCCGGGCGCATCGACAAGAACACGAAGCGTCTTCCCGACCTGCCCGCGGTTCCGCTCTTCGGCGAGTTGCTCGAGACGGCGCATCGCCTCATTCCATCGCTTCTTGCGGGTCATATGGTGGATCTGCCCCTCGAGCTTGGCGGCCCGGGTGCCTTCCTCGCGCGAGTAGTTGAAAACGGAGGCGCGCTCGAAACGGGCCGTCTCGAGGAACTCGAGGAGCTCGGCGAAATCCTCGTCGGTCTCGCCGGGGAATCCGACGATGAAGGTGGTGCGCAAGGCAAGGCCGGGGATACCTTCGCGCATGCGGCTGACGAGATCGCGGATGTAAGCGCCATCGGTTTCGCGTTTCATCGCTCCGAGCATGCGGTCGGAAATATGCTGCAGGGGCATGTCGACATAGCGGGCGACCTTCGGACATTCCGCGATCGTCTCGATGAGCTCGTCGCTCCAGTGGGCCGGATGGGTGTAGAGGAGGCGGATCCAGAAGTCGCCCTCGATCGCGTTGAGGGCGCGGAGGAGGCTCGCGAGTGATTCACCGCGCGAAGAATCGACGCCGCTGCGAGGATTGGGACGCTGACCTTCCCACCGGTCCATGCCGAAGTAGGTGGTATCCTGCGAAATGAGATTGATCTCCTTCACGCCCGACTTCACCAGGGCCTCGGCCTCCTTCACGACCGATTCGAGGGTGCGCGAGCGGTGTTGGCCGCGGATCTTCGGAATGATGCAGAAAGAACAAGGGTGGTTGCAGCCCTCGGCGATCTTGATGTAGGCGCTGTGCTTCGGCGTGAGGCGGAAACGCGGCGTGTCATAGTCGGGAATGTATTTCGGCGAGACGGTGACGAAATTCTCTGATTGTGGATCCTCGTCCTTGCCGACGAGATCCCGGATGACGGGTGCCACCTGGGTGATCTGGTCGAGTCCGATGAAGGCGTCGACCTCGGGCATAAGGCCGGGCAGCTCCTTCGAGAAACGCTGCGAGAGACAACCGGCAACGATGATTTTTTGCCGAGGGCGCGAGACCTCGCGATCGTCGACCGCCTCGTGAATCGCGTTGATGCTCTCCATCTTCGCCTGGTCAATAAAGGAACAGGTGTTGATGATGAGCACGTCGGCGAGCTCCGGTTCGGGCGTCATGACCATCCCGGCCTCCTGGAGATGGCCGATCATGATTTCGGAATCGATTAGGTTTTTCGCGCAACCGAGCGAGACCAGACCGACCGTGGTTTTTCCGTCAACGGGCATGGGAGAGAGAGGTGAGAGTGGGCGTTCCCGGCACCGCCGGGTGGGAAAGGTGCTCCATCTTGCGCCCTTCGGCAAGCGCGGCCTCATCGAGCTGACTCTGCCTCGACTAACCCGATCCCACGCGAGCGCGTGAAGGAGGATCCCCGACTAAGCGGCTGTGCCACGGAGATCACCGGTCTCGGGGCGGGGAGACAGGGTCGGCACCGACGCCTGCAATTCCATGAGGTTCGCCCGCCGAAGAACCGCCGCCTGATCAGCCGTCGAAACGCTCCACGAGGAGCGAGGCATTGTGTCCGCCGAATCCGAAAGAATTCGTCAGGGCGCGACGAACCTTCACCTCGCGAGCGGTGTGGGGCACGTAATCGAGATCGCACTGTGGATCGGGATTGTCGAGGTTGATGGTCGGGGGAACGATGCCTTCGTTGATCGCCTTGACGCAGGCAGCAAGTTCGACGCCACCGGCGGCACCAAGGAGGTGACCGGTCATCGACTTGGTCGAGCTGACGAGGAGCCCGTTCTTCGCGTAGTCGCCAAAGACGCGCTTGATTGCCTTCGTTTCGCAGACGTCGCCGAGCCCTGTGGAGGTGCCGTGGGCGTTGACGTAATCGACTTCCTCGGGGTTGAGCTTGGAATGTTTCAGAGCCATCTCCATGCAACGCCGGGCACCGTCGCCTTCGGGATGCGGGGAAGTGAGATGATGGGCATCGGCCGATACACCGTAACCGGTCAGTTCCGCGTAGATGCGGGCGCCGCGGGCCCTGGCGTGCTCGAGTTCCTCAATCACGACGACACCGGCCCCTTCTCCCATGACAAATCCATCACGATCGACGTCGAACGGACGGGAGGCGCGCTCGGGCTCGTCATTGCGCATCGAGAGGGCCTTCATGTTGCCGAACCCGGCGAGACCCATCGGACAAATTGTGGACTCAGAGCCGCCCGCGATGAAGGCGTCGGCGTCGCCGTATTTGATCATGCGCCAGGCCTCCCCGATGTTGTGATTGGAGGTCGCGCAGGCGGTGACGATGCACATGTTCGGGCCGCGCAGGTTGAACTCCATCGAGACCATCCCGCTCGAGATGTTTGCGATCATCATCGGAATGGTGAAGGGCGAGACGCGCGAGGGCGATTTTTCGAGCAGGTTGCGGTGCTGGGTCTCGAGCGTGATGAGGCCGCCGATACCGCTGCCGACCATGCAACCGAAGCGGTCGAGGTCGACCTTTTCGAGATCGACGCCGGAATCCCGCATCGCCATGACTGATGCAGCCATCCCGAGTTGGGCAAAAGGATCGGCACGGCGGGCATCCTTCGGATTCGAGAAAAAGGGCGCGGAATCGAACCCGCGGATGACACCACCGATCTTGCAATCGTAGTCGGCGAGAACCGGATCATCGATGCGGGAAACCCCGCTTTTACCGGAGATGAGACTGCTCCAGAAGCTCTCCAAATCGTGTCCAATCGGGGAGACAACTCCCATTCCGGTGATGACGACGCGTCGTTCCATTTTTCTGCTGATTGCGAGGGGGTGACATTTAAACTCAGCGCGCTTCAAACCCAATGCAAGGCGATTTCTCCCCGTCAAAACAGGCGCGCGAGTCGCGCGAATCGCCGCGTCCGTCAGTCAGATCTCAAAGATGCGTTCGCGCTCGTTCATCGCGCCACAGCGGGGGCACTCCGCGAGGTCGTGACTCGAGGGATCCTCAAAAACGTGATCGCAGATCCCGCAGATCACGAAATCTTTCCGCCTCCGGTTTTCCCGGCCCTTGCGAAAGACCTCCGCCGCAAGCCAAGCGAAAAAAAGGGCACAGAGAATGCCCACGAGGTAAACCGCAATCATTCCATCGAGGGTGACAGGGAACATAGGGCGAACAGGGGGGGAGAAGAGGGGACCGCAGGGCCGAAGCGAAGCCCATGACGGCGGGTCGGTCAACCGCCGCCGAGCTCGATCCAGCCCCTGGCGGGACCGTCCGCGGGGACAAAGCGCAAGGTCGATTCGATGACGGTGGCTAGTTCACGCTTTTCCGAGGCCTCCAAAGCCGCCTCGACCTCGTCCACTTTCACGCCTCCATCGGGAGCGATTTCAAACGTCACCTTGGCGGCGGGCAGTTCCTCGGCGAGGGCGAGATAATCGTGCAGAATCGACCACGGGGCCAACGGCCGGGAGGCGAGGGTGGGATCCAGCTTCACCCGCAACTCCGAACTTGCCGGCCCCGGGTCGGACAAGGGTAATGGCTCGGGCAGGCCCGGACCGGGTGCCGTCGAGGCCGGTGGCAAAAGGGCAGGTTCCACCTTCTGGAACGCGGGCGCGAAACGGACACGGTGGGCCTCGAGCCTGACGCGCTCGTCTGCCTGTGCCGAGGGAGGCATCAGGTAAATGGTGCGGTCGGAGAGACGCTGTAAAAGGGTGCGGGTTGCGGGATCGTCCGACTTCATCACCGTGATTCCATCGGGCTCCGGCTCGATGCGCGTCGGCGAAGGATAGACGACCTTGAAGAGGTAAAAGCCCGATCCGTGGATCAGGATGGAGAAGAGAAGGAAGGCAGTCAAATGGACCCAGATCCGCTTTTCCCGGGTCCAATTGAAGACCTTGCCGCGCTCATCAGGCTCCTCCTCCACCGCTCTGCCGAAGATCCGCATCACTGTTCGTCCGGGTCACTCGACCTCCATTTTCGTCGCAAACGAGACCTCGAAGCCTGCATCGAGCACCAGCCTCGAGATTCCCATCACGAAACCATAGGCGACCGCCTCATCAGCAAGGATGACCACTTGGGAGGATCGCTTCAAGGCCTCACCGAGACGACCTTTGAGCGACTCTTGATTCACCCTCTCGTCGTTGAAATAAAACTCACCCGTCTCGTTCGGGATCAGGGTGATGATGTGGGCATCCTCGGCCGAGGGAAGAGAGGAGGAGGAGGTCGGCAGACTCACCTCGACGCCCGACTTCAAAACGAGGTTTGACCCGAACAGGAAAAAGATGATGAGGATGAGGATCACGTCCATCAGCGGCGCCGTGTAGAGCATCCCGGCCCGGTCGGTGAGCGTCGACTCCAGTTTCACGGCTCGATAAGCGGAGGGTGGAAGGGGGAAGGGGGCGGAAAGAGCCTCCGCGGACTCACGCCTTCAATGCCGTCTCGGCATCGTCCTCGTCCTGCTCAGAGCGGATCGAGATGATGTCCGATGGCTGGGACCTGAGATCACAGATTGTGTTGACGATTTCGATCCCGGCGCTCTCCATGTCGTGCATGAGGCTCTTCGCGTGCGCGCGAAGGTGGGAGTAAAAGACAAAGGCGGGAATCGCCACCATGAGCCCGGCGGCCGACGTGATGAGCGCTTCGTAGACTCCCTGAGAAATCTCCGCGACCGTCGCGAATCCACCCACTGCATTGATCTGCACAAAAGTGTCGACGAGACCGAGCAGCGTCCCGAGCAGCCCGATTAGCGGAGCAATGTAAGCCACCGTGAGGAGCACGGCGAGGTGCTTTTCCAGCTTCGGCACTTCGAGCTGGCCGCTTTCCTGGACAATCTCCTTCAATTCAGACCGGGGTGAAGCGTAGCGCCGGATCGCCGAGTGAATGACTCGTGCGGCCGGACCAGGCGTCGCGGCACATTCGGAGAGCGCCTCGGCGTAGGCCCTGTTTTTGATCAGGTTGCGCAGTCCGAAGAGAAGGTCACCCACGTCGATCCGCGCTCGGTGGAAATAGAAGAGACGCTCCAAAAAAATGGCGATGGCGATGACGGAGCAGCCGAGGAGGAGCCACATGAGAGGGCCGCCTTTGGTGATCAAATCCATGGTGAGAGAGGATTTCGGGAAGGCCTTCGATCGCCCGGCCCGAAGTCCACCAATAACACAGGAACGAGGTGGAGCCAAGCGCATAAGCGCAATCAAAAACCACGGCAGGCGTCCCGTTTGAGAAAAATATGATTTTCAGAATTTTCGATTTTCCCATCGCCAACTGCCGCGCAGCCGCCGTCCGGATCACCCACGCCGATCGATTTCTTTCCCATCCCGTCCGAGCGCAGAGTCCGGCTTGCAACGCGGCGGCCCAGACCCGATCACTCCAGCGGTTTGGAATCGAGCCTTGCTTTGGCGGGCTGGAACCGCATAAGTTTCGTCCGTCCCGTTCAAGCGGACTCCCTGCTTCCGGCCCATCCTTGAGGCCCGCAAAAACGATCTTCCCAAAACCATGACCACGCCCATCGCAAAACCCCGCGTCGCCATCATCGGCCTCGGCTTCGGAGCCGAATTCATCCCCATCTATCAGCGTCATCCCCATGCCGAGATGGCCGCGATCTGCCAGCGCAATCCCGATTCCCTCAAGGAGATTGGCGACAAGTTCGGCCTTGAGAAACGCTATCAGGAGTATGCCGACGTTCTCGCTGATCCTGACATTGACGCCGTCCACATCAACACCCCCATCCCGAACCACGCCGAGCACACCCTTGCGGCCCTTCGCGCTGGCAAACATGTCGCCTGCACCGTGCCGATGGCGACCTCGGTCGAGGATTGCAAGGCCATCGTCGATCTCTGCCGCGAGACCGGGCTCCACTACATGATGATGGAAACCGTCGTCTATGCCCGCGAATTTCTCTTCATGAAGGAGCTCTACGACCAGGGCGAGCTCGGCAAACTGCAGTTCCTCAAGGCGAGCCACCAGCAGGACATGGACGGCTGGCCGGGATACTGGCCGGGGCTGCCTCCGATGCACTACGCGACCCACTGCGTTGGTCCCGTCCTCGGGCTCGCCCGCAACGAGGCCGAATACGTGAGTTGTTTCCCCAGCGGCACGATCCGCGAGGAAATGCATGCGTGCTACGGCTCGCCCTTCGCGGTCGAGACGACCCACATCAAATTCCACCAAAGCGACCTCAGCGCCCAAGTCTACCGCTCTCTCTTCGACGTCGCCCGCCAGTATCGCGAGAGCTTCGAGGTCTACGGATCGAAGAAGGCGGTCGAGTGGCCGCTCGTCGAGCACGAGCCCCTCGTCGTCCACACCGCGAAAAAACCCGAGCCCGAGATCCCCGAGCGGGTCACCTGCCCCGACTACGGTCATCGTCTCCCCGCGGAAATCGCCCCCTTCACCCAGGGCGGCGTTTACGGCGGCGAAGGCGGCGAGGAGCACCTCAGCTTCACCCAGGGCGCCGGCCATGGCGGCTCGCATCCGCATCTGGTGCATCAGTTCGTGGAGCTGCTGCGTGGGGCCGGTGAGGGATATCCGAACGCGGTCCAGTCGGCGAACATCACGCTCTGCGGGATCTTGGCGCACGAGAGTGCGTTGAAAGGGGGAGAGCTGATGCGCTTGCCGGAGTGGAGTTTGACGGCGGTGTGAGGAGGGATCTCAGGGCCTGATTCGCGAAAATTTGCGACCATTTGCGACCATTTGCGACCATTTGCGTTGGGATCGTTTCTAAACGCAAATGACCACGGTACCGGCGCAGTTCCTGACTTCCCGCGTTCCGACGCTCGCATCGCCAAGGGGTTTGACCAGAGTGATGCGGTTTTCAGAGCGCCTTAGCCACGTAGGACCGGCGTCTCGCCGGTCAATCACTGGCGGGACGCCAGTCCCACGTGTCTTCAAACCGCGCCATTCAAACACGCCAAATCCGTGGAAACCTTTCCCCTCTCTCGACGTTTCATTCCCATGCCCCTTGCGCCCTTTCCCGTGCCCGTCCTCGCCCTCACCGCGATCCTCCTCGCCCCGCTTGACGCTTCGGCCGACCCCGCGCAGAACTGGGCGCACTGGCGGGGACACGGAGGCAACGGCCTCTCCACCACCGCGACACCTCCGACGACATTCAGCGACACCGAGAACGTGAAGTGGAGGGTCGAAATCCCCGGACGCGGCTCGGGCTCGCCGGTGATCTGGGAAGACCGCGTCTTCGTCACCTCGGCCGTAGCGGAGCCCGGAGGCGAGGGAAGGCTCAGCTTCCAGCTCTTCTGCTTCGACCGGGTCACCGGCGCGCTGAAATGGAAACAAACCGCCGTGACCGCGACGCCCCACGAGGGCACCCACGAGACGAACACCTTTGCCTCGGCCTCGCCCTGCACCGACGGCGAGCGGGTCTACGCCCACTTCGGCTCACGCGGACTCTTCTGCTACGACCTCGGGGGAAAGCTCCTCTGGAGCAAGACGGATTTCCCTCCCATGACGGCCCGCAATGGCTTCGGCGAGGGCAGCTCCCCGACTCTTGCAGGCGACACGATCCTCGTGCCGTGGGATCACGAAGGGCCCTCCGCCCTCTACGCCCTGAACAAAAAGACCGGCGCCCCCCTCTGGACCGCGATACGCGACCGCGAGCCGACCTGCTGGGCGACCCCGCTCGTGATCGAGGCCGGTGGCAAGTCGCAGGTCATCATGAACGGCCAGAACAAAGCCCGCGCCTACGATCTCGCCACGGGAGAAGAACTCTGGAGTTGCGGCGGCCAGACCGAGCGCCCCGTCGCCTCGGCGGTTTTCGCCGACGGGCTCGCCTTCGTCGGGAGCGGCTTCCGCGGCTCCTTCCTCGGGGCCTTTCGCCTCGACGGCAAGGGCGACATCGAGGGCACCGAACACGTCGCCTGGCAGACGAAGCAGGACACGCCCGACATCGCCTCACCCCTCCTCTCTGGAGGACGGCTTTACTTTTACAAAGGCAAAAGTGGTATCCTCACCTGCCTCGAGGCAGCCACCGGCAAGGTCCTCTTCGGTCCCGAACGCATTCCCGGGATCAGCTCCACCTACGCTTCCCCCATCGCCGCCGGCGGCCATGTCTACCTGACCGACCGGAGGGGAACGATCACGGTGATCCAGGACGGTCCGAAGCTGGAGATCGTCGCGACGAATTCGCTCGGTCAGGGCGTCGATGCGACGCCCGCGCCGGTGGGCGGGCAGTTGTTCGTGCGCGGGGAGAGGACGTTGTTTTGTTTGGGGGAGTAGTGGTGTGATGGAGTGGTGGAGCGGTGAGGCTGTCCATTCCTGCTTCTCTGCGCGAAAGTGTGCGTGCCATGCCAGGTTCCATCCTCCAGATGCGCAACCTCTGTCCCGCTGCGCCGAATGGCTCGCCGGGATCGGCATCCTCGACGAAAACGATCTTCACTCCGTTGGTGCGGCGGCGGGATGAGAGGGGGAATTTGTCGAGGTTGAAGTGAGGGGGGCTCCTTCACTCTCGAAGGCCCGCTTCGACTTCCAGCCTTCCCTCACGCCTTTAGGGCTGAGGCCGGTTGGATGTGACGGGTCAACTCTCCGACCCGTCCCCGCAGCGCCCGGAAATCGCATTCGACCTGGATCCCGTGCCAGAAGTCCTCGGACTGACCGAAAAAGGCCCCGAAGCGGATCGACATCTGCGGGGTGATCGAGCGCTTGCCGTGCACGATCTCGTTGATCGCCCGAGGAGCCACCCCGATGGCGCGGGCCATCGCATTCTGCGAGATTCCCATGGGCTCGAGGTAGTCTACGAGCAGGATTTCGCCGGGGGTGATCGGGGGATTCATGGGTGTAACGTATAACGTCACAAGGGCATGGTCAATGGTAATCCATGATGCGAACCTCGGCGGGGCCCGAGGCGGTCCAGCGAAAGACGATCCGCCATTGGTCGTTGACCCGGATCGAATGGAGCCCGGCAAGGTCGCCTTTGAGCGTTTCGAGCCTGTTGCCGGGTGGAACGGCAAGATCCGTCAGCTGCCGCGCCCGGTTCATCTGGATCAGCTTGCGTAACGCCACGCGGGCGACCGCGTGGAAACGACGGTTCTTTTCCTCTCGAAACAGCTGCTTGGTATCGGCATCTGTGAAGGACTGGATCATGGTTACCCTTCGTCAAAATAATCAGAATCGATCCGCTTCAGGGAAATGGTGCGCGTGGTCGACACGCCGATGTTGTGCTCGATCATCAGGTCAGCGAGCCGGACACCGTCGATCAGGATCACTTTTTGGGACAGGCCTCGAACAAACTGGATCGCATCGGCGGTGAAGCTACTCGTCGTGATGAAGACTCCCTTCTGCGCCTGTTTTCCCGCCAAAGCGCCCACAAAACCTTGGACATCCGGGCGGCCCACAGTGCCCTTCCATCGCTTTGCCTGGACGTAAATCACATCCAAGCCGAGACGGTCTTCATTGATGATTCCATCGATTCCTTCGTCCCCCGATTTCTTGGTGACCTGCGCCGCTTCCTCCCGTGACCCGCCATAGCCCATGCCAAAAAGCAGATCGATCACGACCTGCTCAAAGCGGAAGTGATCGACGGACAACAGTTGATCGAGCAACTCGGATCTCAGATTGTCGGTGAGTTGATCGATCGCATTGCCGATCAAGTCCTCCGGAGTGGCTGTTGAATCGACAGTGGTGTCCACCGAAGCATTCGCGGGCGCTTTCTTTTCCCACGCGGCTTCGAATCCGTCAATCAACTTCAGATCCCTGGCCGAAAAGCCGCCCGGGTGTTTTTGCAGAAAAGCCACAGCCGTTTCCGTCGCCTCGTAGGTGAACTTTTCCACTTTCTCGATCAACTTGGCCTTGGTGGGTGGGGGCGTGAAGGCGGGTGATCACCCTTGGATGATTGAAAGTTGCCGGTGGTGGCCGGGGAAGATTCCCGGCGGCACGACGAGTGACGCGATCACCTCATCGATCGACCTCCTCCCGACCTTCGCGGCTCTCGCGGGAGGCCGCCTGCCCGACGACCGCGTCCTCGATGGCCGCGACCTGAGCGCCCTGGGAAAAATCTGACATGTCGGGCAGGTCGGAAACGGGATTGCTATTCCCCATCCCTTTTGGCACGATCCCCTGCCCCATGAAACCCCTCGCTCTCTTTTTTCTGGGGCTCGCGACCTCCCCGACCTTCGCCGCCGAAATCCACCACGCCCAGGGCGAGATGGCGGGCGAGCCGACGGCGACCTCGGTGCTGCTGCAATCTCGGCTCACCGCGATCCCCGGTCCGCAGCTCGATGCGGACGGCGATCTACCCGGTGTGGCGGGCGTGGCGAGTTTTGAATGGAGCGAGTCGGCCGATTTCGCGGAAGCGAAACGCACCGGGTGGATTCGGGCGACTCCGGAGTCCGACTTCATCGTCCGGGCGAAGCTTGAGAATCTGAAACCGGGCACGCGCTACCATTACCGCGTCCTCGCCGGAGCCGACGAAGCGGACGCGAAGGCCGGCCCGACCCGCGCCTTCAAGACCCTGCCCGATAACGCCTCCAGAGCGCCACTCTCCTTCCTCATGGGCAGTTGCCAGAACTACGCCTTTTTCATGAACGGTGCGGATGACAAGGGCGGCGGGGCCTCCGAGGGGGACAAACGCCTCGGCTACCCGTCCTACGCCGCGATGCTCGCGCTGCGTCCCGACTTCTTCATCGGCACGGGCGACATCGTCTATTACGACCATCCCGCGAAGACCGCAGCGAAGACCCTGCCCGAACTTCGCAAGAAATGGCACGAGCAGTTCCGCTTTCCCCGCATGATCGACTTCTTCGCGGTGACGCCGGCCTATTGGTCGAAGGACGATCACGATTTCCGCTACAACGACGCCGACCTCGACGGCAAAACCCTGCCCGACGCCCCGACCGGCATCGAGCTCTTCCGCGAGCAGATGCCGATCCATCCCGCGGGCGACGCGACCTCTCCGACCTACCGCAGCCACCGCGTTCACCAGGATCTGCAGCTCTGGTTCGTCGAGGGACGCGACTACCGCTCGCCCAACGCGATGCCCGACGGTCCTGACAAAACGATCTGGGGCGCGGAGCAGCGTGACTGGCTCCAGCGCACCCTGAAGGAAAGCGACGCCACCTGGAAGGTCATCATCACCCCCACGCCCATGGTCGGACCCGACCGCGACAGCAAGAAGGACAACCACACCAACACGCGCGGCTTCCGCGAGGAGGCCGACCGTTTCTTCGCCTGGCTTGCGGAGAACGGCGTCAAGAATGTGATGAGTTTCTGCGGCGACCGTCACTGGCAATACCACAGCGTCCGTCCCTCGGGCTTCGAGGAGTTCTCGTGCGGCGCACTGAATGACGAAAACGCGATCCGCGGCGAGAAACCCGGCGGCAAGAACACGACCGATCCCGAAGGGCTCATCGACCAACGTTTTCTCTATCCCGAACCGACCGGAGGATTCCTGCAGGTCTCGGTCGGCGGAGATCCCGCGATCCTGCGCATCGCCTTCGTCGATGACGAGGGCACCGTGCTCTACGAGACTTCAAAAACTCAACCCTGACTCCGAACCATGATGTTACGCCTCGCCCTTCTCGCCGCCCTCTTCGCGATCCCCGCCCCCCGTGCTGAAGCGGCTCCGACGAACTTCGTCCTCATCTTCTGCGACGACCTCGGCTACGGCGATCTCGGCTGCTACGGCTCGCCGACGATCCGGACCCCGCAGATCGACCGCATGGCCGTGGAGGGGGTGCGTTTCACCGATTTCTATTCCGCCGCCGAGGTCTGTTCCCCGAGCCGGGCGGCGCTGCTGACGGGGCGTTACCCGATCCGCAGTGGCATGGTCCCGGGGCCGCTCGGCAAACGCGTCCTCTTTTCACAGTCCCCGGGAGGACTGCCGCCGGCCGAAGTCACGATCGCGAAGGCCCTCAAATCCTCGGGCTACGCCACCGCCCATGTCGGCAAGTGGCACCTCGGCACCCATGAGGGCCATCGTCCCTCCGATCACGGCTTCGACCATAGTTTCGGCCTTCCCTACTCGAACGACATGGATGGACGTCCCGATCTGCCGAAGGGCAGCGCTTCCTCGCCGACTCCGCCCGCCGATGGCTGGAACGTGCCGCTGATCCGCGATGGCAGGATCATCGAACAACCCGCCGACCAGACCACCCTGACAAAACGCTACACGGAGGAGGCGATCGCCTTCATCAAGGCGCAGGAAAAGGCTCCCTTCTTCCTCTACCTCGCCCACACCTTCCCCCACGTGCCGATGTTCGCGTCGCCCGACTTCAAGGGCAAGAGCCGCGCCGGGATCTTCGGCGACGCGGTCGAGGAGATCGACTGGAGCACCGGACAAATCCTCGAAGCACTACGCCAATCCGGCCTCGCGGAAAACACCCTCGTGGTCTTCACGAGCGACAACGGCCCCTGGCTCACCCAGGGGGCGCAGGGCGGCAGCGCCGGTCCTCTCCACGAAGGCAAGGGCTCGACCTGGGAAGGCGGCATGCGCGTGCCCGGGATCGCCTGGATGCCGGGGCGGATTGCTCCGGCGGTGAACTCGGATCCGGTCGGTGCGCTCGATGTCTTTCCGACCTTCCTTTCCCTCGCCGGAGTCGCCGCCCCTTCCGGAGTCGTCCTCGACGGGACCGATCTTTCCCCGCTCCTCTTCGAAGGCAAGGCCCTCCCCGAACGTCCCTTCTTCTACTATCGCGGCAGCGAGCTTTACGCCTGCCGCCTCGGGGAATGGAAAGCCCATTTCAAGACACGCTCCGCCTACGGTCCCGACCAGGGGGAAACACACGAGCCTCCCCTGCTCCACCAGTTGACCCAGGATCTCCGCGAAACCCGCAATCTCGCCGCCCAGAACCCTGACATTCTCACCAAAATCCGCGCGGCGGTGGAGGCGCATAAAACCGGAGTCGTCCCGGGCGCGCCCCAATTCGATTGAGATCGCTCCCGACCCTGCCTGTCCCCGGACCTGACCCTGTTGAAACCGCGTTCGCGCCCCGTGCTCCGCTCTTGAACGCGGTGACCGAATCCGCATAAGATCCGACTAAGCCGCCCAAGATCGACTTTGGATTCGGACGATGTTCCTTTAATCCCCCGACCCGATGAATACCCTGCGACGTTTCCCCCTGCCCGTCTGCGGGCTCTCCTGGATTCTGATCTCCTCCAATGCGGCCGCCGCCGGTGACGCCTGGGAGTCGAAGACCCTCCTCCCCGACTTCCACGCCGAGGGTGCCGCCGTCGGCGATCTCAACGGCGACGGCAAGGCGGATCTCGCCTACGGGCCCTTCTGGTTCGCGGGACCGGATTTCAAGGAAGCGAAACGGTTCACGAGTGGCGAACCCTTCGTCGCTGAAAAGGGCTACTCGGACAATTTCTTCGCCTACATCCACGATGTGAACGGCGACGTCAAGAACGACATCCTCGTCTACGGCTTTCCCGGAAAGGAAGCGCGGCTTTACCTGAATCCGGGTGATCCGGCCTCCTCGAGCGACTGGAAGATGCACCTGGTCGCCGACCAGGTCGCGAACGAGTCGCCGCATTTCATCGACCTGATCCCGGGCGGACTCCCCGAGATCGTCGGAGCGCGCGAGAAGGCCTACGGATATTACGAAGCCGGAGCCGATCCGACCCAGCCCTGGACCTGGCACGCCATTTCCGAGACCGGTGAAGCCGCGACGCCCTTCGGCCACGGTCTCGGCGTCGGGGATCTCAACGGCGACGGTCGTGCCGACGTCATTGAAAAGGCCTTCTGGTATGAACAGCCCGCCGAACCCGCGAAGGGACCCTGGCAAAAACACAAATGGGCGCACTTGCCCTACGGTGGAGGCGGAGCCCAGATCCTCGGGCACGATCTCGACGGCGATGGTGACATGGATTTGATCAGTTCCTACAACGCCCACGGCTACGGCCTCGGCTGGTTCGAGCAATACGAGCCCGGCAAGTTCGCGAAACACGATCTGATGGGCGAGAGCTCGACGCAAAATCCCTTCGGTCTCGCCTTCTCACAACTGCACGCCCTCACCCTCGCCGACATGGACGGCGACGGACGCATGGACTTCGTCACCGGCAAACGCCACCTCGCCCACCAGGGCAAGGATCCGGGCGGCCTCGGTGATCCGGTCCTCTACTGGTTTCGCAACACGCTCGACGCGGAGAAGAAGACCGAGTTCGTCCCGCATTTCATCCACCACGATTCCGGTGTCGGAGTCGAGCTGAAGGTCGCCGATCTCGACGGCGACTCGCGTCCGGATGTCGTGAGCAGCAGCAAGAAAGGCCTGACGATCCATGTGCAGAAGGACGCGACCGCCCTCTCCTCGACCGCGCTGGAACGCTGGCAGGTCCCTGGAGGCCGTCCCCAGGAGGGCTACGGCAGCGGGCTTTCGCCGAAGGACGCTCTCGCCCGCATGGAAGTGCCCGAGGGATTCTCCGTCGATCTCATCGCCGCCGAGCCGCAGGTCACCCAGCCCATCGCGATGAACTTCGACGCGCGTGGCCGTCTCTGGGTGATCGAGGGTCATACCTATCCGGTGAGGGATCCCGGCAACTACGACGAGGGCAAGGACCGCATCCTCATCTTCGAGGACGGCGACGGCGACGGCACCTTCGAGACGCGCAAGGTCTTCGCCGAGAAGATCAATCTCGCCAGCGGGATCGCGATCGGCTTCGGCGGCGTCTACGTCGGTGCGGCGCCCTACTTCCTCTTTTATCCTGACAAAGACCAAAACGACCTGCCCGACGGCGAGCCCGAGATCCTCCTCGACGGCTGGGGCTACGAGGACACCCACGAGACCCTCAACGCCTTCACGTGGGGTCCCGATGGATGGCTCTACGGCTGCCACGGGGTCTTCACTCATTCAAAGGTCGGCAAACCCGGCGCTCCCGAGGAACAGCGCGAAAAGATCAACGCGGGGGTATGGCGCTTCCATCCGGTGACGAGGGAGTTCGAGGTCTACGCACACGGATCGAGCAATCCCTGGGGCGTCGACTACGACGCGCGGGGCGATTTCTTCATCACCGCCTGCGTCATTCCCCACTTCTACCACCTCTCACAGGGAGGACGTTACCAACGCCAGGCCGGGCAACACTTCGATCCGTGGACCTTCGACGACATCAAGACGATCGCCGATCATTCGCACTACTCGGGCGACATCCGCTCCCACGCCTTCTGGGGGGCGAACAAGGAGAATCGACCGCCGGTGCAGAACGACACCTCCGCCCTCGGCGGCGGTCACGCCCACTGCGGGCTCGTCCTCTACCAGGCCGACGTCTTCCCGCCGCAATACCGGGGCGACGCCTTCTTCCACAACCTCCACGGGCACCGCATCGTGCGCGAGTCGATCGAGCGCGACGGGTCGGGCAACGTGGTGCGGCACCGTCCCGATTTCCTCCTTTCGAACCACCACGACCACATCGGAGTGGGGATTTTGTTAGGGCCGGACGGTGCGATCTACTTCTCCGACTGGACCGATCCCCAGACCTGCCATCATCGCGACGTCGAGATGTGGGACCGCGGCAACGGACGGCTTTACCGGGTGCGCTACGGGGACGTGAAAAGCACCGTGACGAAGCTGCCGGAGCTTTCCGATTCCGAGCTCGTCGCGACGCTGACGAATCCCAACGTCTTCCATGCGCGTCAGGCCCAGCGGCTTCTTCAGGAGCGCGCCGCCGCCGGGACGCTCAACGCGGCCGCTGTCGGAGTGGCTCTCAATCACGTCCCCCAAGGGGAAACCGCCAACCGACTTCGCGTCCTCTGGACGAGACACGTGTGCGGGCTCACCTCTGAGGAATTTCTTCACTCCTACCTCGCCGACCCGGAGGAAGAACTGCGAGCATGGGCCGTCACCCTCCTCGGTGAGAAGAAGACCGCCCTTTCGGCTCCCGTCCTCGCGAAACTCGAAGACATGGCCGTCGAGGAATACTCGCTCTTCGTCCGTCGCCACCTCGCTTCCTTGCTCCAGCGCATTCCTCTCGAACAACGCTGGAAGATCGCCGAGGGCCTCATCGGTCACGCCCGCAGCACGAACGATCGCAACCTGCCCCTGCTCTCCTGGTATGGCATCGAGCCGCTCGTCGAGGCCGATCCCATCCGCGCCCTCGCCTTGGTCGGTCGCACGCCCTGGCCGATCTTGAAGGATTTCCTGACCCGCCGCGCCGCGGTCTTCCCCGAGGGACGCGAGGCCATCCTGTCGTCCCTGACCCAGGCCAAACAACCCGACGACTTCGCGAGCCGCGCCGGCCAGTTTCTCATCGCCCTCGCGAGCCTGCCTCCGGTCGGGAAACCGGCCGGATGGGATGCCGCCAAGGCTCATGGTAAAAGCCTGACAAAAGACAAACCCGGCGTCGCCGATGCCCTTGCCAAACTCGGGGTGCGCTTCGGGGATGCCGAATTTTTCCCCCAGTGGCGCGAATTGGCCCGGAATGAGAAGTCGTCCGCACCCGCCCGGATCGAGGCACTCGCCCTGCTCGGAGCCGGGAGTGATCCCGAACTCGGTGGACTCGCGCGCGAGCTCCTCGCCGTCCCCGCTCTGCAGCCCGGTGCGGTCGCCGCCCTCCGACGGTTCGCCGGAGCCGAGACCGCCGCGGCAATCGTGCCGCGCCTCGCGGGTTTCCCGCTGACCCTTCGCAACGAGGCGATCAACCTCCTCGCCGCGAAACCGGAATCAGCCCTCGTTCTCCTCAAGGCGGTCGATGCGAAGACCCTGCCCTCCTCGCTCGTCTCGCCGGTGTTGCTCGACCAGTTCACCCGCTTCGGAAATCCTGACATTGACACCTTGATCGCGAAGAACTGGGTGCGTGGCGGCGGCGGAGTTGACCTTGCCCAGCTCGCCGCCTCGATCGAATCGTGGAAAAAGAAGCTGAGCCCCACTATCCTCGCCAAGGCTGATGCCTCGCGGGGCCGCCAGGCCTACTCGATGACCTGCGGCACCTGCCACCAACTTTTTGGCGAAGGCATCGCCCTCGGTCCCGATCTCACGGGATCGAACCGCGCCGATCTCGCCTATCTGCTCGAGAACGTGCTCGCGCCGAGCTCGGTGGTGGGCAAAGACTACCTCCTCCATGTCTTCTCGATGAAGGATGGCTCCACCCTCAGCGGCATGGTCCGCGGTGAGACACCCGAGTTCGCCAAACTCGCCCTGCCCGGCGGAGCGGCGATTGACGTAAATCTCACCGAGGTCGCAAAGCGCGAGGAGATCCCGCAATCGCTCATGCCGGCGGGCTTGTTCGACGCGCTGCCGCTCGAGCAGGTCGCCGATCTCGTGAAGTATCTCTCGAGTCCCGCGCAGGTTCCGATGCCAGGTGAAAAGCCCGCGGATTCCGCGAGTTCCGTCCCGGCCCCGGCTGCAGGAGTAATCCGCATCGAGGGCGAAGACCTGATCGAGAAGGCCTTCGTGAAACTTGGCAACGTGAAACCCCAGGGCATGTCGGGATTCGGTCCGGCTTGGTCAGGGAACCGCCAGCTCTGGTGGACAGGCGGCCAGCCCGGCGAAGTCCTCGTTCTGAAGGTCCCGGGCCTCAAGCCCGGCACCTACGATCTCACCCTGTTCCCGACGACCGCCCATGACTACGGAACGATTCGCGTCGCCATCAACGGCCAGCTCAAGGAGGCCGATCTCTACGACAAGAGGGTCCTGCCTGCAACGCCGATCCGCTTTGAGAAGGTGAACGTCAGTCCGGGCGGGCTGCTCCAGATCGACGTGCATCTTACGGGGGCGAATTCTTTGGCGAAACCAAGTTACATGGTCGGACTCGACCGCATCGAGGTGGTGCCGGCGAAGTGACGGCCTCCGTGATTGACGGCGGAAAAGGCGGTGATAGTCTGACGATCATGAAGCCGCAGATCCTCGCCCTTATCCTCCTCATCCTCGCGATCCTGCCCGTCGAGGCCGGTGCCCCGCCCCTGAAAGCCGCCGAAGCCGCTGCGATCGCCCAAGGCGACCTCGACGGGCGCGGTCTCGCCGACGTTTTCATTGCCGAGATGCGCTTCAAGGAAGCCGGCCTCCTCGCCGGGGAACCCGACCACTGGGAAGTGCTGTGGTCGAAAGAGCTGCCAGCGCAGACGGCGGGCCGAAAGGAAATCGGCCTCAAAGTCAAAATGGACGGCAGCTACACGCGTTCCGTGCGCTGAGGATCTCCCTGGAATTCTACCTCGCGATCGTTTCGATCGTTTCGCGGGCGAGTTGGATGAAGCGGCCGTGAAGTTGCTCGCGTTCGAAGGCTTGCAGTTTGCCGTCGTTCTTGAAATACCCCTCGAACCGTTCGAGATCGGCGGCTTTCACCTGGATTCGGGAAATTTCTCCTGCGTTCAGCCCCCCCGTCTCTTCGCTCCAGCTGAGCAGTTCCCCGACCCAGACCTGATACCCGTTGATCAAGGGCGTGCGTAAGTTGTCCGGGACATCGGCGAGCGCGACGGCGTGGCGGTCGAGATCGCTTCGAAGAGAGGCGATCTCTTCGGCGAGATCGTCGGGGTAGTCCTCGTCACGAACCTTCTTCGTCAGCCAGACCCGGGCCCGCTCGAGCATCTGCCGGTGAACCGAGAGCATTTCGCGCCCCTGTTCGGCGGAGATGCGGTCCTCGACCAGGGCGGTGAGAATGGCCGAATAGTTTTCGGAAAACATCGCCGCCATTTCGTTAGGAAGTGCCTCCCCCCGCATCTTGCGTTCGTGCAGGTAAAGCTGCTCCTGAATCGCACTGAGCTTTCGCAATTGCTTCTCCCACGAGGGAGAAATCGCGGGCACTTCACGGATGAGGTCGTTCAACGTATTTTCGTTGCTGCGTGAGACCTCGATCGGGGAACCCTGACCAAAAATCGGAAGCCCCGCAGCAAAGATAACCGCCCTCCAAGTCCAAGATTTTGCTCTCATTTCGAAGAAACTTCACCCAATTGAGACTCATAAACCATAAATGCAATTATTTTTGTATTTTATTCAATTCCGCTGAATGTATGGATGAGAGAACCTCCGGTACCTTCCTCCCTTCGACGACTTGCCATGAAATCCGCCCGCCACTTCCCGGTCTTTCTCGCCCTTCTCCTCATCGGTGGACTGGCTCCGGTGGTTCCGATCTTCGCCAACCCGCTGAAGAAAAGCGGCGAGAAGCTCGATCAACGAATCCGCCGGTCCGCTGATCGCTTCATCGAGATGCAGACAGAACCTGGGAAACGCATTCCCGCGGAGCTCCTCGCCAGCGCCCGGGGGATCATCATCCTGCACAAAATCAAGGCGGGACTGTTCGTGGGTGGAGAGGCCGGCAACGGCGTCGCTCTCGTGCGCGACAAAAACTCGGGAGTCTGGAGCGCCCCCGCTTTCATCGCATCGGCCGAGGGCAGCTACGGTCTCCAGATCGGGGCGACGGAATCGACCATCGTCCTGCTGCTGATGAACGAAACGGGATTGAAGCCCCTCCTCGGAGGGTCAATAAGCATCGGCGTCGACGTCGCGGCCACTGCGGGACCCTTCGACGAAGGCGGCAAAATCGACACGACCACGATCCAACAGCCCATCCTCGTCTACTCGAGTTCCGGAGGGCTCTTCGCGGGCGCGGCCTTCAAGGGGGGCGGGATCCTTCCAGAGACGAAGAGCAACGTCCTGTTCTACTCCCGGTCCATGAACGACATTCTTTTCGACCCCTCGGTGCGACCGAACGCAGCCGGTCAACATCTGATCGAAGTGCTCGAGACCTATGCGGGACGGCGGAGGAACTAAGCCCTTCTGAACCCTAGCGTTCCGCCAAAAAGCTCCGCGCCCGTGCCGCGACCTCCGAGGGTATTTCCTCGGGAGCGGAGTGCCCGCAATCCGCAATCACCTCAAGGCGGGCGTGCCGGAGCCGCCCGACAAGGTTTTCGCATTTCCAAAGCGGGACGATGGCATCGTGTCCGCCGGCAAGGACAAGCAGGGGATGATCGAGATCGTCGTAGGCGGAGCCGGGAAAAGTCGGATCGCGCATCGAACGCATGAAGCCATACCAGGCATCGCGAAAGCCTTCGATGAGAAGATAGGATCGATACACCTCGGAATCCGCCTCGGAGAAGGATCCCTCCACATGAAAGGCCCGCCTCGCGAGGCGGTGGTAGCGTTTCGGATCTGAGAGAAAGAGCCGGACGAGGCGGTAAAAGAGCTCTTTGCCAACGGCGGTGCGGACATACCAGGGCAGAGGATCAAAGGCCGATGCCGGGCTGACGAAGATGAGCTTGCCGACCCGCGACGCGTGCTGTTTTGCCAGAGCCGAGGCGACGGCGGCACCGTAGGAATGCGCCAAGACATCGCATTCTCTGATACCGAGGGAGTCGAGGACGCGTGCGATGAGATCGGCCTGATGCTCGAGACGGTAGTGCTCCTCGCGCCGGGGCCGCTCGGTCAGGCCGAAGCCGTTCAAGTCGATCGCAATGAGCCCGAAGCCTTCCTCGAGAAGCGGTGCGAGGTGGCGGAACGAATAATGCGAGGCGGTGAACCCATGCAGCAGCAGGAGCGGCCGACCCTGGCCCGATCGCTTCACATGGATGCGTTGCCCGTCGATCTCGACAAAGCGCTCCGGCATGATCGCCCGGGTCGCCTCGTGGTAGGGTTTCAGCCGCTGGCCCCACATCGTCGTCACGGTTTCACGATGGGAATGCCGAGTCCCTTCGCCATGATCACTGCAAGCAGAGGCATCACGACGAGGAGGAACAGTTCGATCCGGATGCTGTGGACGAGGCCCTTCGGAATCGTGACGAGCTCCGCCGGATCACCCTTCTTGTGCCTGCCGAGGAAAACACTCGGGTAGATTGAGACGAGTCCAACGATGAGAAAAAGCGTCAGCTTCGTGTGGAAGACGGGATTGGAAGAATAGAAAACGGCCGGCTTCGCCCCGGAGAACCATTGCAGCAAACCCGTGCCGAGCGCGAGCACGACGGCGACCGCGTAGGCGATATCGAAGCGCTGGGCCCTCGCGATCGTGGCGCGTGTGACCGTGCCCTTGAGAAGGAGGTGCTGTCCGAGCACGGCGGAGAATATCACGAAGATACCGATGAAATGGAGATAGCGGATGAGGATGTCGGCGGTCATGATGAAGGAAAGTGAGGGGCTAAAGGAACACCGTGCAGGTTACGCCTCTCACCACTTCATCACCTTGCTCAAAAAGGCTTCAACGGTGGCGGACCGGGGACGGTCGAAGAGGTCGGCGGCGCTTCCCGATTCGACGAGCTGGCCCGCGCCAAGAAAAACGACCGCATCGGCCGAGCCCCGGGCGAATCCCATCTCGTGGGTCGAGAGGATAATGCGCTGACCAGCCTGACAGAGCTCCTCGATCAAATCGAGGACCTCCGCCTTCATCTCCGGATCGAGAGCCGAGGTGGGCTCGTCGAGAAGGAGAAGGGAGGGCTCGTGCGCCATGGCGCGGGCGAGGGCGATGCGCTGTTGCTGACCGCCCGAGAGTTGGGCGGGATGTTTTTCGAGATGGGTGCCCATGCCAAAACGAGCCACGACCTCGCGGGCTCGGGCGTCGGCTTCGCCTCTTTTCCATCCGTGGACCTCGACGAGAGGCAGGATGATGTTTTCCAGGGCGGTAAGGTGGGGAAAAAGATTGAAAGACTGGAAGAGGAATCCGTTCTGCCGACGCCAGCGCCGCAGACTTTCCTCATCGCGCGGCATCTCCGCGCCATCGATGCGGATCGCCCCCTCATCGGGTCTCTCGAGCCCGCCAACGAGCCGCAGCAGGGTCGATTTCCCGCCCCCCGAAGGACCGATGAGGGCGAGCACCTGCACGGAATCGCCCAGCACAAGATCAATCCCATCGGCGGCACGGGTCGCACCGTAGTGTTTCGTCAGGCCCCGGATCTCAATGCTCATAGCGGTAACGCCGTTCGAGATGACGGCTGAGGAGGGAGATCGGGAAGGTGAGGAGGAAGTATCCGAGAACGAGCGGCAGGTAGGCTTCGAACGTGGCGTAGCTGTTCGCGTTCACCTCGCGCGCCTGCATCGTGAACTCGTGAACGCTGATGACGAAGAGGAGCGAGGAATCCTTCACGAGGTTCGCGAATTGACCCGCCGCGGCCGGCAGGACCCGACGCACCGCTTGGGGAATGACGACGAAGCGGTAGGTCTGCGCCCCGGTGAGACCGATCGCCCGGGCCGAGAGCCATTGGGAACGGGGAATCGACTCGATTCCGCCCCGAAAGATCTCGGAAAGGTATGCTCCCGAAAAACAGGAGAGCACGACGATACCGACCCCGAGGCTGCTGTGCCAGTCGATCGCGTTGGCGATGAGGTAATAGCCGATGAGGATTTGCGTGAGCAAGGGCGTGCCGCGGATCACCTCGACATAGGTGCGGCACAGAAAAGGGGAAAGGCGATCACCCGAGAGCTGCCCGGCCGTCAGGAGCACTCCGACGAAGACGCTGAGGGCGAGCGAAACGACCGAGACCAGCAGGGTGACGAGCCAGCCCGAGAAAAGATTGTTCCGATAGGGTGCGATCGCCTCCCAACGGTAGTCATGAGTCGCCACGACCCAGACGACGAAGGCGAAGGTCGTCAGAAGGACGACGGAGATGAGGGCGCTGAGGACGTTTTTCCACACGGTATGGATCGATGAAAATCAGGGGTTCCCAGAAGCCATCCGGTGGGTCGGGACGGGCATCCCCGGACGAAAATGCTCAAGGTGGGCGATACGGAAGAGCAGACCTCGAGCAATCGCGATCTCGGTTTCAAGTGCGGCGGTGGCGGCTTCCTCCAACGTATCGGGATCGACCTCGGCGCGGATATTGAGGAGCAATTCGCCGTCTTCGAGGGGCTCGTAGAGGCGGTGGGAAAGCTCGGGCAGTGAATCACCCCGGACAAGGTTGATCGCCGCGATCTCGAGAGGATCGCCCGCGGGCGTCAGGGTCATCTTGAGGTGGGCGACCTCTGCTCCAGCGAGTTCGAGCTTCTCCTTCAGACTCGAGGCGAGGGACTGGAGGAGTTCGTTCCCGTCGAATTCATCGAGCCCGCTGTCGGCCTTGATCTCCACGGTCGCATTGAGCCAGCCGAGGAGGGCCTCGCCTTCCCCGTAGCGATCGTAGTCGATCTCGAGAAACCGGGCCGTGTCCATCTCCGCAGCGAGAACCGCTTCGAACCAGTCTTCACATCCGTCACCCGACCGGGCCGAAACAACCAAAACGCGCGCTTTCGGAAACTCGCGTTTCAGCGCTGCGACGAGATCGGAACGCTGTGCCTCATCAAGGAGGTCTGCTTTGTTCACGACGATGAACTCGGCCTCCTCGAGTTGCTTGCGGTAGATGTAGAGCACGTTTTCGGAAAATCTTCGTCCTTCGCGCAGGCCGAGGACCTGTCCGGCGCGGACGGGATCGACGAGGACGCTGAGGGGGGCGACACGATAGTCGTCTCCGTAGATTTTCTGCAAGGGCAGGCTCACCGTGGCGACGAGATCGGTGCAGCTCCCGACCGGTTCGGCGAGGAGGACATCCGGCCGATTGGCCTCCGTGAGAGAGGCGGCAGCTTCGATAAGGGAATTGAAACGGCAGCAAAAACAGCCGCCCGCGATTTCCTCGACGGGAAACTGGTTCGACCGCCCGATCGCCGAATCGACGAGCCCGGCACCCTGATCATTCGTGATCAGGCCGACCCTCAGCCCGCGCGCGTCGAGATGGCGGGCGAAACGCTGGATCATCGTGGTTTTCCCGGCACCGAGGAATCCGCCGATCATGAGGTAACGGGAAGGCATCCGGAAAGGTGCGCGGCATTGGCGACGGGGTCAAGGGCGGGAGAAGAGGAAGGTGGCGAAGGCTCGCGCCTCAAAACCATCGAACCACCTCGACACCGGTCTCGACGAGGCGCGGCCAAAAGGTTCGGAGATTCTCCCAGAACGAGGCGACAAAGCTCCGAAAGCTTGCCGTCGGAGATGCGACAATGAGCATGCCGCTGAGAATCAGGATATTGGCCGAGAAAATGACGGCGAAGGAGAAGACGCGCCCGTTCTGCTCCACATCGGATTGTTTTCGCAGGATCATCCAGACCGTGAAGCTGAAGTGGAACATCCAGGTGAAACCGATCAGGGCATAAAGCCAGACCAGATCGGGATGGAGGTGATCGGCGGCGACCCAGCGGAAAAAGATCCAGACGGCCACCGCGATGACGGTGTAGAAGGGAAAGAAATAGGGCGAAAGCGAGATCAGGAAGTTGGTCCGGTCGGTGATGATGTGACCGCCGGCGTGGGAGATCCTGATCGGCTGGAGGAGTCGTCCGCGAAAGAGCCAGACGAAAAGCGCGTGAGTCCACTCATGCCCCGCCACGTAGAGGTAGAGCATCGGCCGACACCTGGCGAAAAAGAAAAGCACGAGCCAGAGCGCGCCCCCGAGACCAAAAAAAGCAAACTCGCGCGTGCGCCAGTAGGCGGCGGCCAAGGTGTCAGCCTGGAGCAGGACGACAAAGGTTTCGAAGAGGATCCAGCAGAGCGGGATGAGGGCGAGCCCGACCAGAAACTTGATCTGCAAGAGGACCGGTGAGTGCGGGTCCGAGAAAATCTCCCTGACCTTCGCGGAAATGAAGGCGGCGAGACCTCGGGCAGGCCGGGATTCCCGCCCCCTCGCTCGATTGCGGGGCTTCGCTTTGCGGGCCAAGGGGTGCGGTCGTGGTAGACAATGGGACCGCGGCTTCGAGGTCCGCGCCTCTCACCATTCCAGAATCGCGGCCGCGGGATCAGGCCCGGCTGACATACTTCTTGTCTTCGCTGCTGACGCGAATGCGGTCACCGGGATTGATGAAAAGCGGCACCTGGATACGGAGCCCGGTCTGGAGGGTCGCTTCCTTGGTCGCAGCGGTGGCGGTGTCGCCCTTCACGCCGGGGGCGGATTCGGTCACCTCGAGCTCGATGCTCGGGGGAAGCTCGATCGTGACGGCCTTGCCATCGACGAACAGCACCTCCACGGTGATCCCGTCGATAAGGAGATCTTTGCTGTCCTCGATGAATTCCTCCTGAAAAGTCACGGTATCGTAGGTCGAGGGATCCATGAAGTGGTAGCCGACTTGATCGTGATAGCTGTATTCGAGCTTCTGGCGCTCGGACTGCACGATCTCGACCTTGTCGCTTGAAGCGAAACGAATGTCTTTCGTCTTGCCTGTCTTGAAGGAACGGACCGTGGCCATGACCAGCGCATTCCCCTTGCCGGGGGTGCGATGCTCGGTACCGGTGACAATGCCGAGCTCGTTGTTGTAGCTGATGCACTGTCCGCGTTTGAGTTGGGTTGCGACGATGGCCATGGGAAAAGGGGGCTTTTAGTTAAGATTTCTTAATCTTTCTCGGTAGGCGGCAATATTGCCATCGATTTGATCGATCACAAGATCGGAAATAACGATTTGAGCTGCAGCGGCGTGCCCGGAGAGTGGCGAATGTCCGATCCCGCCCCGCTTGCCACCTCCTCGGCGCGCCCTGCTCTGCGCTGGACGCTTTTGCTGACGGCCTTGGTGGTGCCTTTCATCCTATCGTTTTTCTACTTTGTCCATTATCCCGGCACGGCATTTGGCAACGCCTTTTATGGCGCGCACAAGGCCTTCCTGATTGCCTGGCCACTGCTTTGCGTGCTCCTCTTTTTGCGCGAACCGATGATCGACCGCTCCCGGCCGAAGCGTCATCTCGCCTCGCTGGTGCCCGGAATTGTTTTTGGAGCGATCGTGACCGGACTGATGCTCTTCCTCCTCGAAGCTTCTCCGATGGGCGCGGTCTTTTCGGCGAACAAGGCCCGCATCGTGCAGCGCATCCACGACCTCGATGTGGCGGATCGATTTGTCGCGTTCGCGTGCTTCATTTCCTTCGTCCATTCGGCGATGGAGGAGTTTTACTGGCGCTGGTTCGCTTTTGGTCAGGCGAAAAAGCTGATGCCGAAAGCCGCCGCCCATCTCGTCGCCGCGATCGGATTCGCCCTCCATCACGTCGTGGTGCTGAGTCAATTCTTCCCGATGGGCTGGGCCCTGGCCCTTGGGGCCTGCGTCGCGATCGGCGGGGCCTTCTGGAGTTGGCAGGCGGATCGCTACAATAGCCTCCTCGGGGCATGGTTCAGCCACCTCCTCGTTGACTTGGGTCTGATGGGGTTGGGCTGGGAGGCACTGCAGGGATCCCTTTAATCGGCAACCGTTCGCTGCGGGAGGAGTTTCATGGAAATGCGAAGCTCCTCTTCCGGGTTTGGATTCATTGTTGGCGTTGCCGGACTCGTTTCCTCGGCGCTGCTTCTGGGCCAAGGTCCGCGACGGCCGGGAGGGCCTCCGGGTGGGCCTGGCGGGCCGGAAGGTCGTCCCCTGCGGCAACACACCGCCACCTCAACCAAACCGCTCGAACTCGTTCCCGCGTCGGAAAGGCCTTCCGGACAAAATGAAGTGAAGATCCGCGTGGAGGATCGTTCCCGTGAGATTTCCTCGAACGCCATTCCCGACCATCTCGTCGGCCCTTTTCCCAATCGAGGGAATCCTCACGAGATCGCACCGCAGGCCTTCACCTTCGAGGTCCCGGCCCGGCCCGAAATCGCGGCGGAAATCACACCCCTGCGTCTTTCCCCCTTTGGCTTCGCCCTGAACGGGGTCTTTTTCGATCCAGGGGCAGCGGAATTCTGGCAAGGCGATCGCGATTCGGGATGGCAATACGAAGCCCTCGGCGGAGCCGTTCCGCTGGGACTCGATGAAAACCACGCCCACGTCCAGCCCACCGGCAGCTATCACTACCATGGGCTCCCCACCCTCCTGCTAAAGCAACTCGGAGCTTCCGACTCCCGGCATTCCCCCCAGATCGGCTGGGCCGCCGATGGGTTCCCGATCTATGCGCGGGTCGGATTTTCGGACCCGACAAATCCGGCTTCGCCCGCAAAGGTCCTGAAATCAAGCTGGCACCTGAAGGCGGGAGATCGATCCGATGGCCCTGGTGGCCGGCACGACGGAGCTTTCGTGCAGGATTACGAATACCTCGCCGGATCCGGCGAACTCGATGAATGCAACGGTCGCTTTGCCGTGACGCCGGACTTCCCCGATGGCATCTACGCCTATTTCCTCACCGACGAGTGGCCGGTCATCCCGCGCGCCTTTCGCGGCACCCCAGCGAGCCTTCGGGCCGAGGGACGCCCCGGGATCGGGCCTCCCGGCGAGGAACGCCCGGGACCGCGAGCAGGTCGACGAGCAGGCCCTCCTGCCGGAGGGCCTCCACCGACGCGCGGGGAACTCCCGCGATGAACGGCCTTCACGCCGCCACCTTCCTGGGGTCTCGGAAAAAGATCAGGAAAATCACGAGCACGCCGAGCGCGCCCCAGGCCGGCAGCTGCCAGATCGCTTCCCAGTCGTGGGTGAGTCCATCGACCGGCGTCTCCAGCGTGTGACGCTGCTGCACCTTGCCCGCCAGAAAGCTACCGACGAAGTTGCCCACGCCCCAGAGAATGAACGCAATGAAACCCTGCGCCGCGCCGCGGGTGCGCTCTCCCGCCTCGTCGTCGACATAAAGCTGGCCGGCGATGAAGAGGAAGTCGTAGCAGGCCCCGTGCAGGAGGATGGCAGTGAAGATCAGCGCCGTCGCCCACTCGCCGGCCCCGACGCTTCCGGAAAGGGCAAAGTAACGCGCCACCCAGCAAGCGATGCCAAGGAAGATCGTTTTCTTGTAGCCGAAGCGCTTCAGGAAAAACGGCAGCAGGAAGAAAAAGACAATGTCCGAGATCTGCGCGTAAGAGGTCTTCACGAGCATGTTCTCCCATTTCAACTCGGTAAGGTATTGACCCAGGTTCACGAAATAGAAATAGAGCGGGATGCAGATGAGAAACAGGCAGACGATGAAGATCGCAAAGGAAGGCTTCCGCATCAGACCGAGCGCGTCGAGGCCGAGGATCTCCGAAAGCTTCACATCCGCCCCGGTCTTCGTCGGCGGCGTATGAGGCAGGACGAGCGAATACAGGCCAAAGAGGACCGATGCCCCACCGGCGAGATAAAACTGGATCGAGGATGCCGCACCATCGACAAAATTCACCGCGACCAGCCCGCCGATCCATCCCACCGCCGAGAGCATCTTCACTCTGGGAAAATCGACCTTCGCATTCGCGAGGTGCGTCAGCGAGAGTGAGTTGCCCAAGGCGAGCGTCGGGACGTAGAGCGCGCAGTAGAGGATCAACATCGGATAAAACGAGGCGAAGGTCGTGAATTGTGGCAGGGCAAAAAGCACCGCACCTCCCGCGATTCCGAGGACGGCGAGCAGTTTCTCCGAAGCGAAAAACCGATCCGCGATCAATCCGACGAGGAAGGGCGAGATCATGGCTCCGATCGCGAAGGCTCCGTAGGCCAACCCGATCTGCCCTCCGTCGAATTTCAGTGTGTTCGCGAGATAGGTGCCCATGCTGACATACCAGCACCCCCAGATGAAATACTGGAGGAACATGAAAGCGGAGAGCTTGAGCTTGAGGGCGTGTTGCATGAGTTTGGCACTGGGAATCTGCGAAGTGGACGGGCGACGCCGAGACAAGTCAAGGTTTTCGCGATCGTGGCGCGATCATGGGGGAAACCGGCCCGGCTCCTAGTAGTCGTCTGAGATCCCCTGGCCCCTTGGTCCCTCTCTCTCTTTGCTGTCAGGATCGTGGCAGACGAATCGGAACGAACAGACGCAGGCGCGCCTCCCTTCACCGCGAAAGCGTACTTGGCGTGGAATGGCGCGATGGCGAGGATGGAGACATGAACCAGACGCCGTCTTCCCGCCCCGCCTCCGCCCTTGAACAGACTGCCTCGCTAACGAGTCGGCGCGATTTTCTTGGCAGCTCGGGAAGGGCCGCAGCAGCCTCGGTCCTCGCCGGCGTCTCGATCCCGGCAGTGCACGCGGCCGGCAGCGACCAGATCCGCCTTGCCTTGATCGGCTGCGGCGGACGCGGCAGCGGGGCCGTCGTCAATGCGATGGATGCCGACGACAGCGTCGCCCTGACCGCGATGGCCGATCTTTACGAGGACCGCCTCGAACGTTCCCGCGTCGCGATCGAGGGCAAATACAAGGAACGCGCCGTCGTCCCCACGGAAAACCGCTTCATTGGTTTCGACGCCTTCAAACGCGCCATCGACACCCTGCGACCGAACTCGGGCGATGTCGCCATGCTCACCGGCTACGCCGGGTTCCGCCCGCAGCAGCTCGAGTATGCCGTCTCCAAAGGCGTCAATGTCTTCATGGAAAAGTCCTTCGCCGCCGATCCTCCCGGCGTGCGCCGCGTCCTCAAGGCCGCCGAGGCCGCCGAGGCCCGGGGGGTGAAAGTCGCCGCCGGAGTCATGAGCCGTCACTCCGTGAACCGCGCCGAGCTTCTCCGACGCATCGCCGCGGGTGAGATTGGATCGGTCGAGAGCATCAGCGCCTACCGCATGGGCCCCTCCGGCCCGCTCGGGCCAAAGCCTGCCGACAAGGGCGAACTCGAGTGGCAACTCCGCAACTTCACCAAGTTCTTCTGGGTCTCGGGCGGCCTCTGGTCCGAAATGGACATTCACCAGATCGACGAACTCGTCTGGATCAAGGGCGAGTATCCTGTCTCCGCCCATGGCATCGGTGGACGCGCCTTCAACAACACCGACAAGGGGCAGAACCTCGATTCCTACTCGGTCGAATGGACCTTCGCCGACGGCACCAAGGCCTACGACTACGTGCGCTACATCCCCAAGTGCCACAACGACTTCGCCACCTACATCCACGGATCGGAAAAGGCGGCGCAGTTCTCCGGCAACATCCACGCCGGCACCACGAAGATCTTCAAGGACAAACGCATCGCCGACGACAACGTCCTCTGGGAAGCGCCGAAGGAGGAACTCACCCCCTGGCAGGCCCAGTGGAACGATTTCACCAAGGCGATCCGCGATAACACGCCCTTCAATCAGGCGAAGCGCGCCGCTCTTTCAAACCTCACCGCGATCATGGGCCGCGCTGCGACTCACATGGGCCGCGTCATCACCTGGGACGAGGCGATGGCTTCGGAATTCCAGTGGTTCCCCGGCATGGACGCGCTCGACTACGACAGCGAACCACCCATCGTCGCCGACGCGAACGGCCAATATCCCGTGCCCATTCCAGGCGAGTGGGTCGAGATTTGAGAAGTGGCCCCTTTCCGATTTTTCCCCTCCCGACTTCGAAGCCTTTTCTGACAAAGAATTCGCTTCTAAATTTTGAGACTTGCGCCATAATGATCTTTTCCCAGCGATTATGCAGCAAGACGACACCGTAGAATTGGAAGGCACGATCCACACCGTTCTCCCCGGCACCATGTTCCGGGTCGAGTTGGACAACGGTCACCTCGTCCTCGCACACATCTCCGGAAAGATGCGCAAACGTTTCATCCGCCTCGTCGCGGGAGACCGGGTGAAGATCGAGATGTCGCCCTACGACACCGAAAAAGCTCGCATCGTCTATCGCGTCGATGCCCGCAGCCCCCGCCCGATGAATCCGGGCAAACGCAGCTCTCCCCGCAGCATGGCCCGCCCCGGTCAGCCCAAGAAGCGTGCCAAGCCGAATCCCACCCCGCGCCGCGGTTCCGGAGGCAGCTGATTCCTTCGACTCCCGCCCTTGTGGGTGAATGACCAGTCCTTTTGCGATCCTCGGACTCCCCGAATCGCTCGTCATCGATCCCGCGTCGATCGAGGCAGCTTGGCGCAGCCTCCACAGTGATGAAGAGGGGACTACTCCCAACGATCGATCCGATCAGAACCGCGCCCGCGCCCTTCTCTCCGAACCCGTCACCCGCCTCGCCGCCTGGCTCGAGGTGAAGGCTCCGGAGATCGCGCCCGCGCGCGCCATCGCTCCCGCGCTGATGGATCTGTTCGCGAAGATCGGGCCCGTCCTCAGCCAGACCGATGCCCTCCTCGCCCGTCATCGCCAAGCCACCACGTCCCTCGCCCGAGCCCTCCTCACGAAGGATTCCATCGCCGCCCAGCTTGCCGTGCAGGACCTACTCCAGCAAATCCAGTCGGCCAAAGCCGCGTATCTCGATCGTTTCGCCGATTTCGAAGACGCCGCGAAGCACGGGGATTTCACCACCGCCGCCGCCGCCATCGGACCCCTCAAGTTTCTCAAGAGGTGGGAGGAGCAATGCCGCGAGAGGCTCCTTGCCCTGATCGCCACCTGAAGCCACCCTGACCGAAGCATGAACGAAGAGCTCATCATCGGAATCGATCTCGGCACGACCCATTCCCTCGTCGGGGTGGTCGATTCGGGGTTCCCCATCGTGCTCGCCAATGAAAAGGGCGAGCGACTCCTCTCTTCCTGCGTGACTTGGCCGGTCGGACGCGAGCCCCTCGTCGGTAGCGAGGCAACGCGCGCCCGCGCCCTCGCCCCTGGCCGCACCGTCACCTCGATCAAGCGGTTCATGGGCCGTAACTTCGCCGACCTTTCCCTCGAGGAACTCAGCGAAACGCCCTACCGGCTCGTCCCCGGGCCGCGCGGCGAGATTCGCGTGGCCCTCGATGAGAAGACCCTCGTCTCTCCCGAGGAAGTCTCCGCCCTCATCCTCGCACGTCTCAAGGAAACGGCCGAGGCCGCCCTCGAAACGACCGTCTCACGGGCCGTCATCACCGTGCCGGCTTACTTCAATCATTCGCAGCGCGAAGCGACCCGCCGCGCCGCCGAGCAGGCCGGGCTCACCGTCGAGCGTATCCTCAACGAACCCACCGCCGCCGCCCTCGCCTACGGGCTCGACCGCCTCGGCGAATCGGCCACCATCGCCGTCTACGATCTCGGCGGAGGCACTTTCGATCTCTCCATCCTGCAACTGCGCGAGGGTTTCTTCGAAGTGATCGCCACCGCCGGCGACACCCGGCTCGGCGGCGATGATCTCGATCTCGCCCTCGCCCGACACCTCGCCGGAGAACTGCATTTGGGTGTTTTGTCAGCGTCCGAGGAGGCGACCCTGAGGATGCTCGCACGCGACGCCAAGGAAGCCCTCAGCAGCGAGGAACGATTCGTCTTGCGCCTCCCCTTTTTCCGCGGCGAGTCCAGCTACGAGGTCGAGATCACCCGCGAGCGCTTTGAGAAACTCGCCCTTTCCCTCATCGAGCGCACCGGACCGATCTGTCGCCGCGCCTTCGCCGAGGCCGCTGAAAAAGGCGCGACCACCGTCGAGAAACTCATCCTCGTCGGAGGCAGCACCCGCATTCCGCTGGTGCGGACGAAACTGAAAGAATGGTTTGGACTCGATCCCGACCTTTCCCAGCATCCCGACGAAGCCGTCGCCCTCGGCGCCGCGATCCAGGCCGGGATGTTGTGTGGTCGTGTCAGGCAGATCCTGCTCGTCGACGTCACTCCGCTCTCCCTCGGCATCGAGACCTTCGGCGGACTCATGAACGTGATCATCCCGCGGAATTCCACCATCCCCGTGAAGGCCGGCGAGCTCTTCACCAACGCCGTTGACGGCCAGGCCTCCATGGCCATCCGCGTCCTCCAGGGCGAGCGCGAGCTGGCGAAGGACAACTGGCTCCTCGGCGCAGTCACCGTGCCCTTCACCCCCGGTCCGAAGGGCAGCGCCCGCGTCGGCGTGCAGTTCGCGATCAACCGCAACGGCATCCTCGAAGTCCTCGCGCGCGACACATCCACCGGCGAGGACCACGTCCTCGAAATCCGCGATGCCGCCGTCGATGTCGAAGATGAAGCCGTCGAACGGATGATCAGCGAATCGATCGACTACGCCTTCGACGACATGAACGAGCGCGTCTGGACGGAGGCCAAGCTAAAAAGCGAAGAACTCCTGCCCGCCGTGACCGGAGCGCTTGGATTGGTCGGAGACCGGCTGGAGGAAGCAGAGCGCACCGCGATTGCGAACGCGGCCGAACGGGTGCGCGAGACTCTGGAGGCGGAGACGCACGACGCGGCCGCGCTGAAACAGGCGAATGCCGCCCTCGATGAGGCGACGCAGACCTTGGCGGCGTTGTTGGTGGAGGCGGCGTTCGAGGGATGAGGCGAGGCTCCCGTCCCTGGAGCCGGGCGCAAAAGGCCTTCGATTGCTCTTTGACCCCCCGCCCTTTTCCATCAAAAGTAAGACGGGTTTCCCCCCACCCCGCCGTGACCTGGATTTCCCTCGCCCTTCGCAACCTGCTCCGCAACGCCCGTCGTTCGATCACGACGATCGCGGCGGTGGCGCTGGGCTATGCCGCGGTGAACATCCTCGCGGGTTTCACAGCCTACATGTTCGTCAGCATCGAGGACGCGCACATCTACGAGCAGATCAACGGTCATGCCCAGATCTGGAAGAAGGATGCGCGCGGCTACGGAGGCACGGACCCGGCGGCATACCTGATTTCGAAGGAGGAATTCGAGGCGATCAAGACTTTCGCGGCGTCGGATCCCCGCATCGAGTTGGCCGCCGGAATGCTCGAGGTGAAGGGCAACATCGATTTCAACGGCCTCCCCGGTTTTTTCATCGGTCAGGCGATGGTGCCGGAGGAGAAGGACGCGATCCATCAGCGCTCCACCGCCCTGCGAAGCGCGGACGGCAGCACCTACGAGGGCAAGCCGATCACGAGGGACTCCCCCGACGGCATCGGTGTGACTACCGGCATGGCAGAGAGCCTCGGTCTGAAGATCGACGCTCCGGTGATCCTCATGTCGGCCTCGATCAGCGGACAGATGAACGCGATCGATGCCCGCGTTCTCCAGATCTCCGACACCGCCTCGGAAGCTCTCAACAACCGCTTTGTCTTCCTGCCCCTCGCCCTCGCCCAGAGCCTCTACGACACCGAGGGGGTGAGCTGCGTGCGCTTTCTTTTGAAAAACAACGCCGACACCGACGCTGTCGTCGCTTCACTGCGGGAGCAATTTCCGGACTCGGAATGGGAAGTGATCCCCTGGTATGAGGTCTCGAAACTCTACCTGCGGACGAAGCGGATGTTCGACATCATCTTTGGCCTCGTCTTCGCGATCATTGCCACGATCGTGACGATGTCGGTGCTGAACACGATTGGCATGGCGGTGGTCGAGCGGACCAAGGAGATCGGCACCCTGCGCGCCCTCGGTCTGAAGCGTCCAGGGGTGGTCCTCCTCTTCGGTATCGAGAGCGCCCTCCTCGGTATCATCGGGGCGACGACCGGCCTGGTCCTGACGCTGGCCTTCGCCCTCACCGTCGGCGCGATCGAACCGACCTGGGAGCCGCCCGTGACGGCCCGTGAGATCGTCTGGGAGATCCGCATCCTCCCCGCGACCCTGCTCGGGACCTTTGTCCTGCTCGTCCTCTTCACCTCGCTCGCCGCGATCGCCCCGGCCCGCCGCGCCGCGAAGCAGAGCATCGTCGATTCGCTGGGGCATGTCTGAAGCTCACTCTCCCATGAAAGCACCTCTCTTCTCTCTCTTGGTTCTTTTCACCGCATCGTCCGTTCGCACCGAGGATGCCGCCCTCCTCGCCGCCGAACAGGCCCGCGGGATCCTGACCGGCTCGGGCGTGCAATGGACCGTGACGGTCTCGGGAAACAAGAGCGCGAAATTCGTCGCCACCTCGCAGGGTGGAAAAATCTTCGCCGAGGTCATCGAACCCGCCGACGCAACGGGGCGCCGCTACTTGGCCGACTCGGGCGGAGACATGTGGTTCTGGAAACCAGGCCTGAGCCGTCCCGTTTCGGTTTCGAAACGCCAGCGCCTCTCCGGCGACGCAGCCATCGGCGACATCGCCTCGACCAGCTATGTCGACGGCTACAAGGTCACCGGGCAGGAGGACGGCGAGGTGAACGGCGAAGCCGCCACGATCTACACGATGGAGGCCAACTCGCTGGGTGACACCTACGCGAAGATCAAATACTGGGTGACCAAGTCGGGCCCTCTCGGGAAGAGGTCCGAGTTCTACGCGAAGTCGGGCAATCTCGTCCGTTCATCGACGATGGAATACGGCAACAAGGCCGACGGCAAACCCTTTCTCTCGAAAATGGTTGTCGTCGATGGCGGCAACACGATCACCCTTGCCTTCAGCGACGTGAAGCTGGGGAATTTTCCCGCGAACCTCTTCACCCGCGAAAACCTCGGCGGCCCCAAGAACACCGGTCCGAAACGCTGAGGGCCTTCCCGACCATGGCCGCGATCACTTTCACTCCGGCGGAGTTGGATGCGGCCACGTCGCTCTTGCAGGATCTCATCCGCCTCGACACAACGAACCCACCGGGGCACGAGGCCGAAGCGATCTCCCTGCTTGAGCAAAAGTGCCGCGAAATCGGGCTCGAGACAGTGATCGCGGGGGCGCATGAGGAACGTCCCAACCTCGTCGCGAAACTCGCGGCCGACCCCGCACGTCGCACCGGACGCCCTCTCGTCCTGAGCGGTCATGTCGATTGCGTCCCCGCCGATCCGACACGCTGGACTCACGATCCTTGGTCAGCCCATCACGACGGCGTCCACATCTGGGGCCGGGGAGCGATCGACATGAAGGGTTTTGTCGCGATGGCTTTCGCGGTGATTGCGAAGCTGAAGCGTGAAAACCTGCCCCTCTCGCGCGACGTTCTCTTCGTCGTGGTCTCGGACGAGGAAGCGGGCACGAGGCTTGGATCGAAGTGGCTCGTCGAAGAGCGCCCCGACCTCCTCGGAGATCCCGAGTATGTCATCAACGAAGTCGGAGGTTTCACGGTGCACCGTGACGGACGGCGTTTTTATCCGGTGCAGGTCGCGGAGAAGGGCGTCGCGTGGCTGCGGCTGACCGTGAGGGGGAAGCCCGGCCACAGTTCGCTCCCCTCACCGGATAACGCGGTCTCCCGCCTCGCCCGTGGCATCGAGGCGATCTCGGAGACGCGACTGCCGTGGCATCCCTCACCCGAGGCGCACCGCTTTCTCGCGGGGTTCGCAAAACCACGGGGTCTTCTCGCGGAAAAAGTCGCTGGTTTCCTCTGCCATCCCGTGATGGGGCCAATCCTGCTGCCACTCTTCATCCGTGAACCCACAAGGCGCGCGTCGATCGAGGCGATCCTGCGGAACACGGCGACCGCGACCAGCCTCGGCACCGGGGGAAACATCAACGTGGTGCCTGGCTATGCTTCGGTCGATATCGACGGCCGTCTCGCACCGGGCCAGACCACCGACGATCTTCTAAGCGAGCTCGAGGTGATACTCAGTCCCATCCTGGGAAACGACTACGCGCTCTCGGTGCTGCAGGATTCGCCTCCCGTCTCTTTCGAGACCGACACCGAGCTCTTCCGCGAGATCGAGCGTTCCCTCGCCGAAGCGGACCCTGGAGGCCACGTCGTGCCCGCGATCATCCCCGGCTTTACCGACAGCCGAAACTACGCCACCCTCGGGGCGCGCTGCTACGGATTTTACCCCCTCCAACTCCCGCCCGACCTCGATTTCGCCGCGCTCTTCCACGGTGACGACGAGCGGATCCCGGTCGCGGGATTTCACTGGGGGATCGGGGTCTTGGCGGGAATGTTAGGGCGTTTTTTGGTGAAGTGAGCGATCACCCCAGACCATAAAACCGCTTCGCGTTCCCCCCGAGGATCGCGGCCTGCTCGGCTTGGCTGAGTCCCGAGACCCAGAACTCGACACACTGCACCCAATCGGCGTATTCGCCGCGCAGAAGGCAGACGGGCCAATCGCTGCCGAACATCA
>Ga0172372_10001187_pt1 | contig 40484 bp, 35 predicted proteins | sample LakKiv5m_2_FD_114544 | JGI IMG/M metagenome (GOLD analysis project Ga0172372, IMG submission 114544) | Freshwater microbial communities from Kabuno Bay, South-Kivu, Congo - kab_092012_9.5m | ecosystem: Environmental > Aquatic > Freshwater > Lake | place: Democratic Republic of the Congo...
CAGCACACGCCGGAACACGTGGTGGGCACACATCAGGTGTTTGTGCGCAACCTCGTGTTCTATGCGCATGTGCCCACGCGCGACCTGCCCAATGACGAGTCGCTCGCGGCGTTCTTTGCGGAACAGGGTCCGCGGCTGCTGGTGACGACCGCTGATCGGTTGCCGGCGATCGAGGCGCTGGCAGGCACCCCGCTCACCCCGCGACTGGCCGTGTCGTACTTCAACGAAGCCGGCATCAGGCTGCGGACGCTGCTGACGCCTGACCCCGCCCGCGATCTCACACGGGTGGTTGTCGTCGAGCGTCGCTGACGGTCAGGCGCCGGGCACCGGGGCGTCGGGCCAGATTTTTCCAGGATTGAGTCGCCCCTCGGGATCGAAGGCCGTCTTGACCCGCTGCATGAGGGCCACGACCTCGGGCGACAGTTCGATCGGCAGGTAGCGCGCCTTGGAAAACCCGATGCCGTGCTCGCCGCTGATCGAGCCCTGCATCGACACGACGGCCTCGAACAGGGCGCGTGTGGCGCGCTCGGCGCGCACGACCGCATCGGCATCGCCCGGATCAATCATGATGTTGACGTGGATATTGCCGTCGCCCGCATGGCCGAAGCTGGGAATCCAGAGACCATGCGCCTGTTCGAGGTCTGCGATGCAGCGATACAGATCGCCGAGACGGCCACGCGGCACCGAGACATCGTGGTTGATCTTCCGGGGCGCGCTCGCGCGCAAGGCATACGACATCGAGCGCCGTGCCTCCCACAGGGCATCGCGGGTGGCAGGGTCGTGCGCCACGTCGACGCCCAGGACGGGCCCCAGACGCGCCGCCTCGGCGATGAGCCGGGCCTCGTCGCGGACGCCGCCTTCCGTGCCATCGACGTCGATAATGAGCAGGGCCCCGGTGCCCGACGGGGCCAGCGGGCGGCCGACATAGCGTTCGGCCGCAGCCAGAGAGCCGGCGTCAAGGAGCTCGATCGTCGATGGCGTGATGCCGGCCGCCGTGATGCGATCGACGACCGCGACGGCGGCATCGATGCCGTCCGTGAACACCTGCAGGGTCGCCACATGCGCCGGCCGCGGCACCAGCCGCATCGTGGCCTCGGTGATGATGCCGAGCGTGCCCTCAGAGCCGACCATCAACTGGGTGAGATCGTAGCCGACAACATTCTTGACGGCGCGCGATCCGGTGCGAATGACGGCACCGCTGGCCAGCACGACTTCCAGGCCGAGCACATAGCGGCGCGTGGTGCCGTACTTGACGGCGCGGGGGCCTCCGGCACACTCCGCGATGTTGCCCCCGATGCTGGACCGGTGCAGGCTGGCGGGGTCGGGCGGGTACCAGAGACCGGCGGCCTCGGCGGCGCGCTGCAGATCAGCGGTAATCACACCGGGCTGCACGACGGCCACCTGATTCCGCACATCGAGTTCGAGGATGCGGTTCATCCGCTCGACGCAGAGCACGATGCCCCCCGACGTGGGAACCGCGCCACCCGTATAGCCCGTGCCGGCGCCGCGCGTGACCACGGGCAGCCCTGCATCGGCCGCCTGCTGCATGATCCACTGCACCTCGGCCGTCGATGACGGCCAGACCACGAGGTCGGCGTCGGCCCCTCTCAGCAGGGCGTCGGTCCCGTAGTCGCGCCGCACCTGCGGGTCGGTCGAGACCGCGGTCTCGCCGAGGTGCGACGCACACGCCTCGCGCAGGCGATCGACGGCGCTCACTGGCTGCGACGGGCAATGAAGGCATGCAGCCGGCGCATGCCTTCCTCGAGACGTTCCATTGACGTGGCGTACGACAGGCGGAAAAAGCCGGGGGCGTCGAAGCCTTCACCCGCCGTGACCGCCACATGTGCGTCGGCGAGCAGCGCCTCGGCAAATTCGGACGTCGTGCGGAACCCGGTCGCCTCGAGCACATCGGCGACGTAGGGGAACAGATAGAACGCACCCTGCGGTTTGACGCACGTGATGCGGGGATCGGCCGTCAGCAGTGCGGTGACGGCATCGCGACGCCGGCGATATTCGTCGAGCATGACGGTCACGCTCTCCTGCGGCCCGGTGAGCGCGGCCACAGCGGCCCGCTGCGTAATAGAGTTGATGTTCGACGTCGCGTGGCCCTGCAGGGCGTTGCACTGCGCAATGAACGCCTTGGGACCGATGGTCCAGCCGCAGCGCCAGCCGGTCATGGCATACGCCTTCGATGCCGCACTGCAGATGGCGAACTGATCGGGCACCACCTCGGCCAGAATGGCCGGCAGGTTGTGCGCGACGGGGTCGTAAATCAGCTTTTCATAGGTCAGGTCGGCAATCACCCAGATGCCGCGGCGCGCGGCTTCCTCGGCGATGGCACGCAGGTCGGCCTCGCTGATCAGGGCACCGGCCGGATTGCTCGGGGAATTGACAATGACGGCACGTGTCCGCGGCGTCATGGCCGCGATCATCGCGTCGGCGTGAATGGCGAAGCCGTCCTCGGGTGAAGTCTGCACGATGACCGGCGTGGCGCCGGCCAGCTTGACCTGCTCGGGAATGGTGGGCCAGTACGGCGCATGGGTCACGACCTCGTCGCCCGGGTCGAACAGCACGAACGCCGTGTTGAACAGCGCCTGCTTGCCCCCGGCCGTCATGATGACCTGGTCGGGTGTGAACGTCACGCCGTAATCGGTGGCATAGCGCTGGCAGACGGCCTGCCGCACCTCGACGATGCCGGCCGAGGGTGTGTATTTGGTGAAGTTCTGATCAATCGCAAGGTGCGCGGCGGCCTTCACATGATCAGGCGTCGGAAAGTCGGGCTCACCGGCGCCGAGGTCGACGACATCGATACCCTGCCGCCTCAGGCGATCGGCCTCGGCCGTGACCTTGAGCGTGGGTGATGGTGCAATCCGGGCCATGCGGGACGCGAATGTCATATCTGTCGTGCCTCGGGAAGAAGCGTGCGGCGTCGTTCGGCCAGCCAGCGTGCGACTGGCGGCGGCACCAGTTCGTCGACCACGCCGCCGAAGCGATATGCCTCGCGCACCAGCGTTGAGGAAATGAAGGCGCGGGCGGGGTCGGGGGCCAGGAATACCGTATCGATGTCGGGGGCCAGGTGCCGGTTCATCTGCGCGAGCTGTGACTCATAGTCCCAGTCGTGCACGCCCCGCACGCCGCGCACCACCGTCGAGGCTCCCCACTGGCGTGCGGCGTCGACCAGCAGCCCCGAGAACGTGCGCACCTCAATCGTCGGCTGCTCTGCAAACACCTCGGCGATGACGGCCACGCGGTCGTCGAGATTCATCAGCGGCGATTTTGCGGGATTGATGAGCACCCCGACGATGACCCGGTCGGCCAATGCGGTGGCCCGGGTGATGACGTCGACGTGGCCCAGGGTGAGCGGGTCGAAGGTGCCGGCGCAGAGGGCGACGCGAGTGGGATGCGCAGTCATGAGTAGAACGCCAGTGTGCTGTCTCCGGCCCGCACCGTGCGGGTCGGCGGGTGTCCGTTCCGCAGGGGCGAGGCCCGTCGCGAGGCATGTTCGACCACGAGCATGCCCTCGGGGGCGAGATGCCGTGAGGCCGCGTCGACCAGTTCGTCAAGCGCGGCGATGTCGTACGGCGGGTCGAGAAAGATCACATCGAATGGCCCGCCGGTCAGTGCGCCCTGCAGCACCCGCAGCGCATCACCGGGCACGATCATACATCGGGCGTCCTCGCCAAGCGCGTCGCGGTTTGTCGCGATCAATGCCTGCGCGCGGCGGTTCGATTCGATGCACTGCGCTGATGCAGCGCCGCGGCTGAGGGCCTCGAGCGCGACGGCCCCGGTGCCGGCGCACACATCAAGCACGCGGGCCCCCGGCACCCGCGCAGCGAGAATATTGAAGAGCGTTTCGCGCAGGCGATCGGAGGTGGGCCTGAGACCCGGCCATGTCGGCGAGGTCAGCACGCGCCCGCGATGGCGCCCGGCGATGATGCGCATGGTGCGTTACCCGACGGCGATGAGCCCGAACTGACGATCCCACACCTGCAGCACGTACTGCTCGATGGCCGGGCCCAGGTGTCCGGCCTCGATGCGCACACGGGCTTCGGTGTGTGCGAGTTCGAGCAGGTCGGCATCGCGCGACAGATCGCCCGCGCGCAGCTGCGGCAGTCCCGACTGACGGGTGCCGAAGAAATCGCCCGGACCGCGAATCTGCAGATCGCGCTCGGCGAGCACGAACCCGTCCTGGGTCGAGGCCATTGCTGTGAGTCGCTGCTGGGCATCGGGCGACCAGGGTGACTGATACACGAGCACGCACGTGGACGCATGCTCGCCGCGCCCGACGCGGCCGCGCAGCTGGTGCAGCTGCGACAGCCCGAACCGTTCGGCATGCTCGACCACCATCAGGGTCGCGTTGGGCACATCGACGCCCACCTCGACGACCGAGGTCGAAACGAGCAACTGCACCTCGCCGGACGAAAAGGCCCGCATCACGGCGTCTTTCTCGTCGCCCTTCATGCGCCCGTGCAGCAGCGCCGCCCGGAACGGCGCACACACCTGTGCGAGTTCCTCGTACATCGCCGTGGCGGCCCGCAGGTCGACCTTCTCTGACTCTTCCACGAGGGGATAGACCACATAGGCCTGCCGCCCTTCCGTCAGCGCATCGCGCAGCATCCGGTACACCTCGTCGCGCCGGGCATCGGGCTTGACCAGCGTCCGGATGGGCTGGCGCCCCGGGGGTAGCCCCCTGATGACCGATACTTCCATGTCGCCGCAGGCAGTCAGTGCCAGCGTCCGCGGAATCGGCGTGGCGGTCATCATCAGCACGTCAGGGTGCATGCCCTTCGCGGCGAGCTCGCCGCGCTGCATCACGCCGAAGCGGTGCTGTTCGTCGATGACCACGAGCGTGAGTGCCCGGAAGGAGACCTGATCCTGCACCAGCGCGTGCGTGCCAATGACGAGGTCGACCTCGCCGCGTGCGATGGCCGGCAGCAGTGTTTTCCGGGCGGCTGCGCCGACGCGTCCGCTCAGCAGTGCGACACGGTAGCGGGTGCCATCGAGCATGCGCATGATCGACCGCATGTGCTGCTCGGCCAGAATTTCGGTAGGGGCCATCAGGGCCACCTGTCCCCCGCCCTCGATGGCGACGACGGCGGCGAGCAGCGCGACGATGGTCTTGCCGGCGCCGACATCGCCCTGCAGCAGGCGCTGCATGGGCCACGGCCGCTGCTGATCGGCCACAATCTCGCGAAGCGCATCGCGCTGCCCTGCGGTCAGGGGAAACGGCAGCACGGCGCGTGCGGCGGCGCGTGTGGCGTCGGTCACCACCACGGGCTGTGCCTTGCGAATCTGCAGATTGCGGTGCCGGCGGAGCGCGAGGCCCGCCTGGAACACAAAAAACTCTTCGAAGACGAGCCGTCGCTGCGCGGGCGTGGCGAAGGCATTGAGGTCGTCGACCGAGGCTGACGCGTCGGGAAAGTGGGTCGCCTTCAGCGCATCCATGCGCCCCGGCCACTGCTGCCGGCGCCTGAGATCATCGGGCACCGGATCGAACATGTCGTCGGGCAACAGTTGCAGGGCCTGCCAGACCAGCCGACGCTGCACATTGCCGCTCACCGTGCCGATGCGCTCGTAGACCGGCACGATACGCCCGGTGTGCAGGGGCGCGGGAGCCTCGGGGCCTGCGGGCGCGGTGTCGACGATCTCGAATTCCGGATCCGTCAGCTGCAGTCCGCGCGTGCCCCACAGTTCGGCGCGTCCGAAGAGCACGACATGCTGATGTGGACGGATGACATCCTTCAGAAATGCCTGATTCGGCCAGACCACCTGCACCTGGCCGCTGGCGTCCTGCACAAGGGCGGTGAACAGCCGGAAGTTCGACCGACGGGTGTGCTGCAGGTGGCACTGCAGCACCTCGCCCGAGATGGCCACCGTCTGCCCCGGCCGCACGCTGATGATGGGCTGCAGGCGGCTGCGATCTTCATAGCGCAGGGGAAACCGGTACAGCAGGTCTTCCAGCACATGGAGACCGGCCTTCCGGAAGTCGGTGGCCTTGCGGGGGCCCACGCCCTTGAGGAACTGCAGGGGCGTCTGCAGCGGGTCGCGGCCCTCGTGGTCCGCGCGCGGCGGAAGGTCTGCCATGCGTCGGCCTACTGCGTGACGATGACCCGACCCGCGACGATCGTGAGCGTGCGGATGCCGTAGGGCATGGGCACCGGATCGTCGAGCCGCATGCCCTGCGGGTCGTCTGGCGTGGCGGTGTAGGTCGACAGCAACTGCTGCAGCAGCGGCGGCGGAATCTCGAAGCCGGCCAGCTCTGCGCGTTCGAGCTGGAATCGCGCCTGGCCATCGGTGGCCGCGAAGATGCCCCGGGCGATCACGGGCACCTGGCCCTTGAGGAGGGCCAGCGGATCGAACGGCCCCGAGGACGAGCGGCGCCCCGCGAGTCGATCGAGGTCGGCCAGCAGCCTGATGTCGACGCCCCCGCCGTCGCGCAGGGTGACCGAGGGTGACGACAGGCCGGGCGGCAGTTCCGACGTGTAGGTCAGGGCGAGGTAGGCGTTGAGTTCGTCGTTCGAGAAGATGGTGAAGTGCGTGCCGGCGGTCTGCGGCCCCCGGGCCATGATCTGCCCGAGCTTGGCATCGAAAGCGGCGGCCGCGCCCGGATCCTGCGGGCCGCCGGCGTTGACGGCCGAGGCAGACAGGGTGACGGCGAGAAGAACGGCGGCCAGCGCACGCATGACCGCAGTGTAGCGCACGAAAGGACCGCGAAGGACCTGTTGATTTTCGCCTTTTCTTTGGTTACGCTCTTCCAGCGAAACCGGAACCTGTGACTCAACTGCCCCCGGAGGCCCTGTGCAGCCACTGACCAAGCGCCAGCGAGAGATTCTCGACTATCTGAACGACTTCATCCAGCAGCACGGATACGCGCCGAGTCTCGAGGAAATCGGGCGGCGGTTCAATCTGTCGTCTCTGGCTACCGTCCACAAGCATCTCAGCAATCTGCAGGAGAAGGGCTTCATCCGGCGTTCGTGGAACCGCAGCCGGTCGGTCGAACTGCTGGCGGCGCGCACCGGGCAGCGCGCGGTCGAGCTGCCGATGCTCGGATACGTCGCGGCCGGGCATCCGATCGAAGCGGTCATCGGGGGCGACACCATCGCCGTGCCCGAGGCTCTCGTGTCAGGCCGACGCGACACCTATGTGCTTCGCGTCAAGGGCGAGTCGATGATTGACGAGCAGATTCGCGACGGCGACTGGGTGGTCGTCGAAGACCGGCACTCGGCCGACAACGGCGAAATGGTCATTGCGCTGGTGGGCGGGTACGACGTCACCCTCAAGAAATTCTACCGCGAGAGCGGCCGCATCCGGCTGCAGCCGGCCAACCCGACGATGGCCCCCATCTATGTCGAACCCGACCGGGTGCAGATTCAGGGCGTGGTGGTGGGTGTGATGCGCAAGTACTGACCCCGTAGTACGATGCCGGCGAGGATCCATGAGCGACCGCAAGCACATCAACTTCACCATCGTTCCGGGCGAGGCGCCGGAGACCCGCGTCTACTCGAACTTCTGCGCCGTGAGTCACACGCCGTTTGATGTGACTCTCAGCTTCTGCGAGGTGCTGCCGCTCTCCGATCACGATCTGCAGACGGCCGAAGCCAATCACGTGGTCAAGGCGCCGGTGCGCGTCAGTGTCGCGTTGCCGCTGTCGCTGGTGCCCACACTCATCGCCGCGCTTCAGGAAAACATGCGGGCGTTCGCCGAAGCGCAGCCGACGCAGGTGCCACCAGCCGGTGGCCAGGGCCCGGTGCACTAGGGCGCATGACCACGCCTGCGAAGGCCCGCGCCATCCTGAAGGCGCTGACGCGCCACCATCCGAACGCCGATACCGAGCTTCATTACCGCACCCCGTTCGAGCTGCTGGTCGCCACCATCCTGGCGGCGCAGTCCACCGACGTCGGCATCAACAAACTCACCCCGGCGCTCTTTGCCCGCTTCCCCGACGCACGCGCGATGGCGCGGGCCGACAGCGCCGAGCTCGAAACCCTCGTGCACGCGTCGGGATTTTTCCGCCAGAAGGCACGCGCCCTTCTGACGATGTCGCAGGCGCTGGTCGAACAGTTCGGGGGCGAGGTGCCGGCTGACATCGATGCCCTGACCACGCTGCCGGGCGTCGGTCGGAAGACGGCCAATGTGGTTCTGGGGCATGCGCTCGGGGTGCCGGGCTTCCCCGTCGATCGCCACGTGCTGCGCGTGGCCAATCGCCTCGGCCTCGTGCAGGGCGACGATCCGGTGCGCGTCGAGCACGCGCTCTGCGCGCTTTTTCCGAAGAAAGACTGGACGCGCGCATCCGACACGCTGATCCTGCACGGCCGACGCATCTGCAAGCCCAAGCCCCAGTGCCGGCTCTGCCACGCCCGCACGCTGTGCCCGTCGGCGGCCGAATGAAGGCCCGGAAGCGATTCGGTCAGCACTTTCTCGAGTCGGCGTGGGTGCACAAGCTGGTGGCCGCCCTGCAGGCCCGACCCGATGACCGCTTTGTGGAAATCGGCCCCGGCCGCGGTGCCATCACGAGGCCCCTAGCCCAGCAGGTCCGGCGTCTGCTCGCCATCGAAGTCGACCACGACCTCGCCGCGCAGCTGCGCACCTGGGAGGTTCCCTCGATCTCCGTCATCGAAGGCGATGTGCTCGAGGTCGATCTCGCCGCCGCCATCACCGCCTGGCAGGGAGCGCCGCTCGATGCGCAGCATCCGGTTCGCATGGTTGGCAACCTGCCCTACAACATCTCGTCGCCCATTCTGTTCCAGCTGCTCGAGGTCGCGGCCCGCACCCAGGGGCTGACCGACGCGACGCTCATGCTGCAGAAAGAGGTGGCCGACCGCCTCGTCGCCCCGGTCGGCACGGGCGAATACGGCGTGCTGACGCTGCTCACCGGGGTGCACGCCGATGTCGCACGGCTGCTCACCCTGCCCCCCGGCGCCTTTCGACCGGCTCCGAAGGTGTCGTCCGCCGTGGTGCGGCTGACGTTTCATGCCCCGCAGGTATCCCTCACCGACCCGCAGCTCTTTACGCGGGTCGTGCGCTCGGTCTTCCAGCAGCGGCGCAAGATGCTGTCGAATGCCCTGCAGCCGGTGGCCGAGGCGCTCGGCCAGTCGGCCACGGCCGTGCTGACCGCGGCCAACATCGATCCCCGCCGCCGACCCGAAACCCTGACCCTTCCAGACCTCTCGCGCATCGTCGCCGCGCTCTCGGCCCGGCAGTGACCGACCGTGCTATAGTGAGCAGGTTCGTCCTGCCACGATTTGTCGGGTGTCCCAGCGCCTGACGGCTAGTGCTGCGGGCCATTGTCGACTGCCCGGTCGGCGACCCGCACGAGATTGATGTTCATGCACGGTGTGTCTGACGCAGCTGCGGCTGCGCGCAACCTTCCAGTCGAGCTGGTGCCGCTTGGCGGCCTGGGCGAATTCGGCCTCAACATGATGGCCGTCTCGTGCGGGGAGACGACCATCATCATCGATGCCGGCGCCATGTTTCCCGACAGTGACCTGCCGGGCGTCGACGTCATCGTGCAGGACCTGTCCTATCTCGAAGCACGGCGCGGCCAGATTCGGGCGCTGGTCCTGACGCACGGACACGAAGATCACATCGGCGCAGTGCCGTATGTCCTGCCCCATGTGCAGGGCCCGGTCTACGGCCCACCCCTGGCGCTGGCCATGGTCGAGCCCAAGCTCGAGGAACACCGGGTGACCCATGCGCCGGGCCTCGTGGGTGTGCGGCCCGGGCAGCAGGTGACGGTGGGCCCGTTCACGCTGGAATTCCTGCGCGTCACGCACAGCATGCCCGACTGCCTGGCCGTGGCGATTCATACGCCGCAGGGCGTCATTCTTCATACGGGCGACTTCAAGATCGACCAGACCCCGCTCGACCGCGAGATGTTCGACCTGCCGCGGTTTGCAGAACTGGGCCGCGAGGGAGTGCTGGCCCTGCTGGCCGACAGCACGAACGTGGATCGCCCCGGCATCACCGGGTCGGAGCGCGAGGTGCACGACGCCTTCGAAGAGCTGTTCACGAGCACCGAAGGCCGCCTCGTGGTGGCGACCTTCTCGTCGAGCCTCTATCGGGTGCAGCTGCTCGTTGATCTCGCGGCCGCCTACGACCGCAAGGTGGTGTTTCTCGGGCGCAGCATGGAACGCAACACGCAAATTGCCCAGAAGACGGGCCACCTGCACCTGCCCACCGGCGTGGTGGTGCGGGACGTCGACATTGCCTCGGTCGCCGCGCGCGATCTGCTGTGCATCGCGACGGGGTCGCAGGGCGAACCCAATGCCACGCTCTCGCGCGTCGCCATCGACGACCATCGACACCTGACTCTGGCCGCCGACGACCGCGTGGTTCTCTCGGCACGCGCCATACCCGGAAACGAAAAAGCCATCGGCCGCGTCATGAATCATCTGGCGAGACGCGGCGTCGATATCGTCACGGGAAGCGACCGCCGTGTGCATGTGTCGGGACACGCCTCGAGCGAGGAACTCAAGCTGATCCTGTCGCTGGTGCGCCCGAAGTATTTCGTGCCCATTCACGGCGAATATCGTCAGCTCGCCCGACACGCCCGCATTGCCGAGCTGGTCACCAGCGGCCTGCCCACGCGCGTGCAGGTGCTGCTTGCCCAGGACGGTGACCGGGTGCGCTTTGATGCCGAGGGGGCGCGCATCACCGAGCGCGTGCCGGTGGGGCGCGTGTATATCGACAGCACCCGCGTCGGCGAAGTCAATGACGAGGTGCTGCGCGACCGGCGCCACATCGCCTCGGATGGCATCGTCGTCCCCGTCGTGGCTATCAACTCGAACAGCGGCCAGGTGGAAGGCGTACCGGAACTGGTCGGCCGCGGGTTCGTGACGGACGCCGAGGACGGCGACCTGCTGGCCGATGGCGCCGCCGCGCTCAACGACATGCTGGCCCGCTGTAGTCCCGAAGAGCGCAGCGATCCGGGCCTGATTCAGGAGCGCGTCCGACAGGAAGTGCGTCGCTACCTGCGGAAGCGCACGGGCCGTCGTCCACTGGTGCTGCCCGTGGTGATGGAGATCTGAGATGGGGGCTGTCAGCACACGCGCATCGTCTGCGTCGCGACGGGCCAGCGAAGTCGCCGGACTCGCCCTGTTTACCCTCGCGCTGATCTGGCTGATGGGGCTGGCGAGCTACAACGTGCTCGACCCGGCCTGGCTGCTGAACCTGCCGTCCGAACCCAGGGACACCAGTAACCTTGTCGGGCCGATCGGGGCCTTTCTCTCGGGCTGGACGTTCCAATTCTTCGGCTATGCCGCGTGGCTGCTGCCATTGTCGATGGCCGTGGCTGCGTGGCACTTCTTCTGGTGCCGACCGCTCGCGGCGGGTTACACCAAGCTGCTCGGCAGCACGCTGCTGCTCGTGTCCAGCAGCGCGTTTCTGTCGCTGACGTTCGATCGCCTGTCGACACCTGTGTCATGCGGCGCGCCCGCGGCCACCGATGTCTCGGCGTGGAACACCCTGGGCTGCAGTGTCGGCACTCTGATGAGTGCGTACCTGAACCCGCTTGGCTCGGTCGTGGTTCTGCTCGCGCTGATGGGCGTGGCGATCGTGCTGTCGACGCAGTACTCACTTGGCGGTGCGGCCGAACAGGTGTGGGCGCGCGTCTCCGGCGGCATCCGTGGCGTGCGGCTGCGCCTGCAGCAGTGGTGGCGCACGGTGCGCGAGCAGAAGGCGGCCCGTCGTGCACCCAAGGTGCGGCCGGCCTCTGCCGCACCACCCGCCGATACCAATGCCCCAGCCACGCGAACGTTCCGGGCCGTCGCAGGCGCCCTTCCGGGCACCGCCGACAGCGCCGTGGCACGCACACCTCGCACGCCTCCCGTCGTGGTGCCGGCCAAGGCCGAGGTCGTTCCCACCAGGCAGAAGCTTCCCCTGCCCGAGCCTGGCGCTCCGACCGAACGCCGTGCTGGCGGATTCATGCTGCCGCCCTTGACGCTGCTCGACAATGCCCGCTCGGAAACCAAGATCGACGAGCGCGAACTGCTTGAATCGGCCCGCCACCTTGCCGAAAAATGCCGCGAGTTTTCGGTCGAGGGCAACGTGGTGCAGATCCACCCTGGGCCGGTGGTGACCACGTTCGAGTTCAAGCCCGACGCCGGCGTCCGGTTCTCGAAAGTCACGAGCCTGTCGGATGATCTGTGCCTGGCCATGCAGGCCGAGTCGGTGCTCATCGACCGCATTCCCGGCAAGTCGACGGTCGGCATTCAGATTCCCAATCCGAATCGCGAAGCGATTTCGCTGCGCGAACTGCTCGAATCAGAGACGTATACGAAATCGCCCTCGAAACTGTCGGTGGTGCTCGGCAAGACCATTCACGGCGAACCGTATGTGGCCGACCTGGCCACCATGCCGCACCTGCTGATTGCGGGCTCCACGGGCATGGGCAAGTCGGTCGGACTCAATGCGATGCTCGCCAGCATTCTCTTCCGGGCCACACCGGACGATGTGCGACTGATCATGGTCGACCCGAAGCGCCTCGAGCTCGGGATGTATGAGGAAATTCCCCACCTGCTGACGCCCGTCGTCGTCGAACCCAAGAAGGCGGCGAACGCGCTGCGCTGGGCCGTGCGCGAGATGGAAGAGCGCTATAAGACGCTGGCGGCGGTGGGCGTGCGGAACATCGAGCAATACAACCGGAACATCCGCGCGCAGATGGCTGACGCCGGCGCCGATGCCGAGTCGCAACCGCGGCCTCTGCCCTTCATCGTTGTGGTGGTGGATGAGCTCGCTGACCTGATGATGGTGGCCGGCAACGAGGTGGAAGAGTCGATCTGCCGACTGGCGCAGATGGCGCGCGCCGTGGGCATTCACCTGATTCTGGCGACGCAGCGGCCATCGGTCGATGTGATCACCGGCCTCATCAAGGCCAATCTGCCCTCGCGCATTTCGTTCAAGGTGATGTCGAAGATCGATTCGCGCACCATCCTCGACAGCAATGGCGCCGAACAGCTGCTGGGCAAGGGCGACATGCTGTTCCTGCCGCCGGCCTCGTCGCGCTATCTGCGGCTGCACGGGCCGTACATTTCCGAGCAGGAGTCGGCGCGTCTGGCGAGCTTCCTCCGCAAGCAGGGACGCCCGATCTTCAACACCGCGATCACGGCAGACGACAAGAAGGAAGGTCCTGACGGCGTCGAATACGAGAGAGACGACCTCTACGACGAGGCCGCGCGCCTCGTGGTGCAGTCGGGGCAGGCCTCGATTTCACATCTGCAGCGGAAGTTCCGCATCGGCTTCAGTCGTGCCGCCCGCCTGGTCGATATGATGGAAGCCGAAGGGCTGGTGTCGGCTGCCGACGGCAGCAAGGCCCGCGAGGTCACGGTGCCCCGTACCTACTTCGACGAGGTCGACGCGCAACTGCGATGACGATGCGGCGCATGCACCGGTGGCTCGTGACGGCGGTCTCGCTGTGGTCACTCGTGTGGCCCGGGGCCGTGGCTGCCCGTCAGCAGGACGCGGCGACCCTGATGTCTGCCGCGATGACGAAGGCTGCTGATGTGTCCGCAATGCTCAAGCGCGAGGAACCGCTGAGCACGTCGGCACGGCGTGACTTGCTCGCGTCACTCGACCGGGTGCTGGTGCGCCTTGAGCATGTACCCCGCCGCTACCCACGGAGCCGACAGGCCAACCTGGCCCTGCACGAAGCGGCGTCGCTCGCCGACGCGGCGTTTCAGCGGTTTGCACGTGAGAGCGACCGCGCCACGGCGCTTCGGCTGTACCGGTGGCTCATCAGGGAGTATCCGGGCAGCGTGCATGTGCGCAACGCCACGCGTCGCACAACCGCGCTCGCCGAGCGCGCCCGCGTGGCTCAAACCGTGAGCGCCGGTGCGCCCGTCGCCCCCTCAGAGTCCCGGGGGACCACCACAGGCACGGCGGCCGTGCCCCCCGCACCGTCGACGCCCCCAGCCTCGACTCCGCCATCAATGAGCGCCGCGATGCCGTCGCGCGTCACCCCGACGCTGGCATCGGCCACCCGGGCCCGGCTGACGTCAATCACGCAGCAGACCATCTCCGGTGGACAGCGCGTGGTGCTGACCCTCGACCGTGAAGTCGCGTTCACCGAGCAGTGGGTCAGCGACCCCGATCGCCTCTACATCGATCTCCGCACCGTGCGGCTCGACGAACCGGTCGCCGTGCCGTCCCTGCCCGCTGAGGCCGCCATCAGCGACATCCGCACGGGCATGCCCGCGCCTGACACGGCTCGCGTGGTGTTGCACACTCGGGCACCGGCCAGGGCGAGTCTCTACACGGTGTACACACCGTTCCGGATCGTGATCGAAGTCACTGCACCAGTCACGACGGCCGCAGAGATGGTCGTCCGCCCACCCGTCACCGCACCGCCCGCTCCACCTCCGGTCACCGCGCCATCGGTCCCCGCGCCCGCCGCTCAGACCACGCCTGCTGCGCCTGCTTCCGCTCCGGTACCAGCGGTCACTCAGGTTTCGGCGTCGAGAACGCCCGCGGTCGCCGACCCGGCGGGGCCGCCCGCAGAACCCACACCCGGTGCCCAGGGCTATTCACTGTCGCGGCAACTCGGCCTCGGCGTCTCGCACATCGTCATCGACCCCGGGCACGGAGGGAAGGATCCCGGTGCAATCGGGCACGGCGTGCAGGAGTCGCTGCTCACCCTCGACGTGGCCCTGCGGCTTGAGCGACTCCTGAAGAAGGCTCCGGGCATCGAGGTGACGCTCACGAGGCGGACTGATGAGTTTGTGGCCCTGGAAGAGCGCACGGCGATCGCCAACCGGGTGCATGCCGATCTCTTCCTCTCGATTCACGCCAATGCGAGTCGCAACCCCGCGGCCAACGGCGTGGAAACCTACTTCCTGAGTTTTGCGGCGACTCCCAATGCCGAGGCGGTGGCTGCGCGCGAAAATGCGGCGTCAGATGGAGCGATGCGCCAGCTGCCCGACATGATTCGGGCAATCGCACTGAACGACAAGCTCGACGAGTCGCGTGAGCTGGCGGCCGTGGTACAGGAATCGATGGTGACGCGCCTCCGGCGGCAGCACAAGACGGTCCGCAACCTCGGTGTGAAGAAGGCGCCGTTTGTCGTGCTGATCGGGGCCCGGATGCCCAGTGTGCTGGCCGAAATCTCGTTTGTCACCAACAAGGCCGAGGCGCAGCGTCTGAAGACTGCTGCCTACAAGCAGCGACTCGCCGAGTCGCTGTATGACGCTGTGATGCGCTATCGCCGGGCGCTCAAGCAGACTGGCACGCCCGCAGAGACCCGGAACGATCGAGGGCGCTGACGCGTGTGGCGCTAGACCTTGAAGAGGTCGTGCTTGCCGCCGCGGGCTTCGATAATTGAGACAGGCCCACGCGACCGGAACCACACATACAGGGCACCCGCCAGCACGCCTGCGATCGCCGCCGCAATGATGATGAGACTCGTGAAGCCCACCGCGCCGATGGCGACATCGATGGTGCTCATCTTCGGCAGCGGCTGGCCGATGCGTTCAACGATGGTGACGGTCGGGTAACCGGCGTCTGGCGGCGGAGGTGTCGCAGGGGCCTGAAACATCACCCCGCCAGTGTAGCAGAGCCCTACGGCAGGGGCTGTTGCGCCAGTTCGACCAGCGTCCGCACAATCGCGCCGGTCGCGCCGCGCGGCATCCACGGTTTGGCGTCTTCGGCCCAGACGGTGCCGGCGATATCGAGGTGTGCCCAGGGCCCCGTGCCGGCAAATTCCTTGAGGAACAGCGCGGCGGTGATGGCGCCACCGGGACGACCGGCGCTGTTGACGAGATCGGCGATGTCGCTCTTCAGGCCGTCTTTGTAATCGTCGAACAGCGGCAGCGGCCACACCTTCTCGCCACCGCGCGCTGCCGCCGCGCGCACGGCATCGACCCACGGTTGCGGGGTGCCGAAGAGCCCGGTCGTGACCTTGCCGAGCGCCACGATGCAGGCCCCGGTCAGCGTCGCCACGTCGACGAGATGTGTCGCGCCGAGTTGGCGCGCGTACCACAGGGCATCGCCGAGAATGAGGCGGCCTTCGGCGTCGGTGTTGTTGATTTCCACCGTAAGGCCGGCGGCGCTCTTGAGCACATCACCCGGCTTGAGCGCACGGCTGCCCGGCATGTTCTCGGCGGCCGGTACGACCGCCAGCGCACGCACGGGTGTCTTGAGCAGCGCGAGCGTCCGCAGGGCGGCGGTCACGCTGGCGCCGCCTCCCATGTCGTCCTTCATGCGGTCCATGCCATCGGCTGGCTTGAGCGAGATGCCGCCGGTGTCGAATGTCACGCCTTTGCCGACCAGCCCCAGCACGGGCCCTGTCGTCACGCCGTCGGGCTCGTAGCGGGCCACGAGCATGTGCGGCGGATGGGCGCTGCCCTGCCCGACGCCGAGCAGCATGCCCATGCCGAGATCCTTCAGTCGGGCTGGTCCGAGCACGTCGACCGTGATGCCCGGCACAGACGCGAGCGTGCCGGCGGCTTCCATCAACCGCTCGGGCCACAGATAGTTGCCGGGTTCGTTGATGAGCACACGTGCCGAGTTGGCTGACTCGCCGACGATGCGGCCGCGCCGGAGGGCGGCATCGGCATCAGGTGCCGATGTGAGCACGGTGATTTCCGTCAGGAACGGCGTGCGTTCATCGCGGGTCTTGTAGAAGCCTCCGTCGAAATTGGCGAGGGCGATGCCCTCGGCCAGAATGTCGAGGCGCTGCGCATCGCTCATGGCGCCGAGCGCTGCGTCGACCCACGCTACGCGCGACGCCCGGTGTCGGCGACACGCGTGCGCCGCAACGGCAGCCAGTCGCCGCACGCGTTCGGCATCGACATCGGCGGCCGGCCCTGCGCCGACACACACCACGTGCGTCACGTGCCAGTCGGCCCTCACACATGGGAACACGGCTACATCGCAGGCCTTCCCTGAAAAGGCCCCGCTGGCCACGGCCGCACGCAGACCACCGCCTGTGGCATCACCGTACTGGGCGACCGCCTCGGTCAGCTGGTCAGCTGGTACCCACACCACGAGGGCATCGGCCTCGGGCATCGGATCGGATGAGACAGCACATACAACCTCGGGCACATGGAAGGACTGCGACATAGAACAACCTGTGAGTGTGAAAATCGGGAACGTCCCGTCGACTTACATCAGGCGTGGCCACAACCAGAACGCCACACTGACGACGAGAGTGTACGCGACAAAGACGAGCGAAGCGTATCCGAGAATGTCCCGAAAATCCACGCGGGCGGCTGCCAGCAGCGGTAAAGCCCAGAAAGGCTGGATAAGATCTGTCGCCATATCGCCCCATGCATACGACAGCACCACCTGCGGCAGCGGCACACCAAGGCGGAGCGCAGCATCCACGAGGTAGGGGGCCTCGATGGCCCACTTCGAGCCACCGGATGGCACGAGATAGTTCACGAGCCCCGAGTACCAGTACAGCAGCAGCGGCAGCGATTCGGCCGATGCCGACTCGGCGATGGCCTCGCCCATGAGTGTGGCGAGGCCCGTCCCCTGAATGACGCCGTACATGCCGGCGTAGAAGGGAAACTGCAGGATCACGCCGGCGGCGAGCGGTGCCCCCTGTTCCGCTGCTGCCATGAGGCTCGCGACCGACGGGTGCAGCCCGACCGCCAGCATCAGGAACGCAAAGTTGAGCACGTCGAGCGTCAGCCCGCCACTGCCTCGCACTACGTACGTGCCAAGCCACACGGCGCCGCAGAGGGCGATGACCAGCGGCAAGGCGCGATGATGATCGAGGCGCGCGGCGAGTGTATCGCCTGCCTGTGCAGGCGGCGTGAAGCGCGCCAGCTGATCCACCGTGCCCGGTGGCGCGGGTCTCGTGTGTTCAGGTGCAGGATGCAACCCCCACACCAGGCCGAGCAGCAGCACCACGACGATGGCGGTCAGCGAGAGATTGAATGCGCTGAACACCGTGTCGCGCATCGGCACCACACCCATCGTCTGCTCGAGAAAGTGGCCCGGCGTGGCCACAAGCAGCGGTGCCGAGGCCGACAGGCCCGCGTGCCACGTGGCGCCCATCCCGAAGTACGCCGCGCACACCAGCAGTCGATAGTCGACCGAGGGCACCGCCCTCACCATGTGCCGTACCAGCATGGCGCAGCCCACGAGGCTGAGTCCCCAGTGCACCCACGCGAGCGCCATCGACACCGCGGCCATCAGTACGACGGCGCCTCGCGGGGAACGGGCACGCGCAGCCAGGCGCGCCATGAGGCGATCGACAGGCGGAGCCGAGGCCACGAGAAAGCCCGACACGACCACCAGCACCATCTGCATGGCAAACGGCACCAGTGCCCAGAAGCCATCACCCCAGGCCTGCACGACTTTCAGCGGTGATGTGTCCGTCGCCACGCTGGCACCGACCATCGTCAGCAGCGTGAGGACGACGGCGATGGTCATGGCGCCCGGAATGCAGCGCTCGGCCCAGACGGTCAGGCGAATGGCGAGTCGGCCCAGCATGGGGTGCCGTGGAGTGTTCGCCCTAGAAGCGCCCGACCGGCTGCCGTACCAGCAGCGGGGCCCCGGTGGCGGCCCTGACCTCGGCTTCGGTAGTGTCGTCGGCAATCTCGCGCAGCACGAGACCATCGGGTGTGACATCGATGACCGCCATCTCGGTCACGATGACGCTCACCACGTGCTGCCCCGTGAGTGGCAGCGTGCAGCGGGCGAGAATCTTGGGCGCGCCTTCGCGGGTCGTGTGTTCCATCGCGACGATGACTTTGCGTGCGCCGGCGACCAGGTCCATCGCACCGCCCATGCCCTTGACCATCTTGCCGGGAATCATCCAGTTGGCCAGATTCCCGTGACGATCGACCTCGAGGGCCCCCAGCACCGTGACATCGACATGCCCGCCGCGAATCATGGCAAACGATTCGGCGCTGCTGAAGTACGACGCGCCGGGCAGCTCGGTCACGGTCTCTTTTCCAGCGTTAATCAGATCGGGATCGATCTGGTCTTCCGCCGGATAGGGGCCGACGCCGAGCATGCCGTTTTCCGAGTGCAGGGTGATTTCCACACCCGGCGGCACGAAGTTGGCCACGAGGGTCGGCATGCCGATGCCGAGGTTGACGTAGTCGCCATCCTTCAGCTCGCGGGCAATGCGCGAGACGATGCGTTCACGCTTATCCACGGCTCACCGTCCGTTTCTCGATGCGCTTCTCGTAAGGGCCGCCCTGCAGAACATGGCGGACGTAGATGCCCGGAGTATGCACGGCATCGGGGTCGATGTCGCCCGGCTCGACCAGATGCTCAACCTCGGCGATGGTGACGCGTGCCGCCGTGGCCATCATCGGACTGAAATTTCTGGCGGTCTTGCGGAACACCAGGTTGCCTGCGGTGTCGCCCTTCCAGGCCTTGATGAACGCAAAGTCGGCCGTCAGCGGACGTTCGAGCACATAGAGGCGTCCGTCGAACTCGCGTACCTCCTTACCCTCGGCCACGACCGTGCCGACCCCGGTCGGCGTATAGAAGCCGCCGATGCCCGCGCCCCCCGCCCTGATGCGTTCGGAAAACGTGCCCTGCGGCACCAGCTCGACGTCGATTTCCTTCTGCAGGAACTGCCGCTCGAATTCCTTGTTCTCGCCGACGTAGGTGGAAATCATCTTCCGCACCTGCCGGGACTTCAGCAGGCTGCCGACACCGAAGTCATCGACACCCGCGTTGTTGCTGACGATGGTGAGGCCCGACGTGCCGCGACGGCGGAGCGCAGCCAGCAGGGTTTCCGGAATGCCGGCCAGGCCGAAGCCTCCCATCATGATGGTGGCGCCGTGGTGGACCAGCGCCACGGCGTCATCTGCGCTGTTCAGACGTTTGTTCATAGGCCTCTCGGGCACCGCAGCCTCATCGCCTCACTGGTGCCGCACCATTGTGACGCACCCGGCCCCCCTTCGGGATTCCCCGATGGGGTTAGCCTCGGAGCCAGCGCACGTAGGTCGCCGCGGCGCCGGCCGGGTCGCCATCGGTGCCCTGCTCGGCGATGACCTGGACGAGCGCACTGCCCACCACCGCCGCGTCGGCCATGCGGCCCAGCGCCTGCACGTGTTCGGGCGTTGAAACGCCGAAGCCGAGCACCAGCGGGAGATCAGTGACCTCCCTGACCCGTCGGGCGAGCTCGGCCGCCGCATCACTGATGTCGGTGCGGGCACCTGTGACACCGAGCCGCGATATGCCATAGAGGAAGCCGCGCCCCAGATGAGCCGCCTTGCGCATCCGTTCGGTCGAGGTCGTCGGGCTCAGCAGGAAGATCATGTCGATGCCCGCCTGGGTGAACGCCTGGTGCCACTCTCGCCCCTCTTCGGGGGGCACATCCAGCGTGAGCACCCCGTCGACGCCTGCCTCTGCGGCCCGCGCCGTATACTGCGCGAGCCCCATGCGCATGATCGGGTTGGCGTACGAGAACAGGACGATGGGCGCGGCGATGTCAGGCCTGATGTCGGCCACCATCTGGAGGACGCCGTCGAGGGTCGTGCCCGAGGCCAGGGCCCGCTCGGTGGCGCGCTGAATGACGGGACCGTCGGCGAGTGGATCCGAGAATGGCACACCCACTTCCAGCACATCGACACCGGTGGCATCGAGCGTCTTGAGAATAGCGGCGCTCTGCGCCAGCGACGGATCTCCCGCCGTAATGTAGGTCACCAGGCCTGTCCGCCGTTCGCGGCGCAGACGGTCGAAGCGGTCACTGATGCGCGACATGATGTCCCTCCGGCAGCAGGGCCGCCACACTCTGCACGTCCTTGTCACCACGCCCTGAGAGATTGACCAGCACCGTCGTCCCTGGGGCCAGGCCGTGCGCCCCCTTCAGCAAATACGCGAACGCGTGCGCCGACTCGAGCGCCGGAATGATGCCTTCGGTCCGCGCCAGCGTCTGGAACGCCTCGAGCGCATCACTGTCGCCCGCGTACTCGTAGCGGGCCCGCCCGCTGGCGTGCAGCGACGCATGCTCGGGGCCGATCGCGGCATAGTCGAGACCCGCCGACACTGAATGCGTGGCCTCGACGTTGCCGTGTGCGTCCTGCAGCACCCATGTGCGTGTGCCCTGCAGAATGCCCGCAGCGCCTCCGGCAAACCGCGCAGCATGGCGCCCGGCGGCAATCGTTTCCCCCCCGGCTTCCACGCCGACCAGCTGCACCTGCGCATCATCGATGAACGCATCAAAGATGCCCATCGCGTTGCTGCCGCCGCCGACACAGGCCACCACCACGTCGGGCAACTGGCCCGTCTGGTCGAGGCACTGCTGGCGCGCCTCGCGACCAATGACGCTCTGGAATTCCCGCACCATCAGCGGATAGGGATGCGGCCCGAGGGCCGACCCCAGCAGGTAATGCGTGTCGTGCGGTCCGGCGACCCAGTCGCGCATCGCCTCGTTGATGACGTCCTTCAGCGTGCAACTGCCCGAGTCGACGCCGACGACCGTAGCGCCTAGCAGACGCATGCGGAAGACATTGAGCGCCTGACGGCGCATATCTTCGGTACCCATGTAGACCACGCACTCGAGGCCGAGCAGCGCGCAGGCCGTCGCCGATGCGACCCCGTGCTGCCCCGCTCCGGTTTCGGCCACAATGCGGCGCTTGCCCATGCGCACCGCGAGCAGGGCCTGTCCGAGGGCGTTGTTGATCTTGTGCGCCCCGGTGTGGGTGAGATCTTCGCGCTTGAGCAGCACGCGCAGCTGTCCGCAGGCGTCGCCGAAACGACGGGCGTCCCAGAGCGGCGTCGGACGCCCCACGTAGTGTCGGAACAACCGATCGAGTTCGGCCGCGAAGGCCGGATCGCGACGGGCCTCGAAATACTCGGCCTCCAGTGATTCGATGGGAGCCACCAGCGTCTCTGGAACAAACCGCCCGCCAAAGTCGCCGAAGTAGCCCCGCGCATCGGGGTCGCGTCGACCAAACCACACCGCACTCATGCTTGCCGCCTTGCTGCAGCCACGAAGGCCGCGATACGCGCCGCGCTCTTGATGCCCGGCGCTTTTTCCACTCCTGAAGACACATCCACGGCCCAGGGCCGCACGGCCCGCACCGCCTCGCCCACCGTGTCGGCCGTGAGTCCCCCGGCCAGCACCACGACGCGCCGCGCCGCCAGCGCCGCCGCACGCGACCAGTCGGCCGTGCGCCCTGTGCCCCCGTGCTTCACGGGATCGTGCGCATCGACCAGCACCGCCGCCTCGCCTCCGTCGTCCGGGTGCCAGGCGCCCAGCCCGTCATTCCAGCTGATGGCGCGCAGCAGCCGGCAACCCTCGGGAAACGCGGGCACCTCGCCGTGCACTTGCACCCAGCCGCACCCGGCATCGTGCAGCCCCCGCACCTCGTCTGCCGAAGGACTGACAGTGACGGCCACGGTGGCGATGAAGGGCGGCACGGCCCGCAGCAGTGATGACAGCTGCGCGCGTGTGACCGCGCGCGGACTGTGCGGCCACACGACAAACCCCAGCGCGTCGACGCCTGCCGCGGCGGCAGCCTCGACATCGTGCAGGCGTGTGAGGCCGCAGACCTTAATGCGCATCCGCCAGTGCCTCGCGGAGGAATGCCCCCAGTGCCGCGCCGGGATCAGGCGTCGTCATGAAGCGTTCGCCCATCAGGAACGCACGGTAGCCGAGGGCTCGCAGGCGATGCACCTCGGCAGGGTGGCGCAGTCCGCTTTCGCTGACCGTGATGACTGAGGCCGGCAGCCACGACGCCACGCGCGCAGACAGCTCGACGTCGACCTCGAGCGTGCGCAGGTTCCGGTTATTGACGCCGATCAGGGTGGCGCCCGTGTCGATCGCGCGACGCACCTCGTCCTCGGCATGCGTTTCCACCAGCACGGCCAGGTCCAGCGCCTCGGCCTGCTCGCGCAGTGCTCTGAGTGCGGCATCATCGAGTGCGGCCACGATCAGCAGCACCGCGTCGGCTCCGTGAGCGACGGCCTCGTGCAGCTGATAGGTATCGACGATGAAGTCCTTGCGGAGAAGGGGTGTGCTGACGGCATCACGCACCGCGCGCAGGTGTCGGAGATCGCCGTCAAAGAAGCCGGACTCGGTCAGTACCGATATCGCCGCGGCCCCTGCGTCAGCATAGCCGCGGGCGATCGCGACCGGGTCATAGGCAGCCCGCAGCACACCGCGCGACGGCGATCGCCGCTTGCACTCCGCGATGATGGGCAGCCGGGTGTCACTCGTGAGCGCCGTGATGAACGCAGCCCCGCGAGGGCGCCACCACTCGCCTGCACGCTGCAGTTGGTCGAGCGTCGTGCTCAGGCGCGCCTCATGGACGCGCGTTCGTGTCGCGGCCACGATGGCGGCGAGCACATCAGGCTGTGCCACCTGCGTCACGCGTCACCTCCGTGCGACGCCAGCGCCACGCGCTGCAGCAGCGCAAGCGCACGACCCGAGTCGATGGCCTCGGCGCCCTGCGCGATGCCGTCGGCGACGGTCAGGGCGTATCCACTGAGCATCAGGGCGGCCCCGGCATTGAACAGCACCACATCACGTACCGCCCCGTGCGCGCCGCCTAGCAGAGCACGGATGATCGCGGCGTTGTCGGCCGCATCGCCGCCGCGCAGGGCGTCGACGGGTGACACCGGGAGACCGAAGTCGCCCGGGTGCACATAGAACGACCGCACGGTGCCGTGCAGCACTTCCGAGACCTTCGTGTGCCCAGATGTCGACAGTTCATCAAGGCCATCGGCGCTGTGCACGACCCAGGCGCGCGTCGAACCCAGGGCCAGCAGCGTCCGCGCCATCACTTCCGTGAGTTCGGCCTGCGGCACACCCACGATCTGGCGCGCGGGTCGCGCCGGATTGGTGAGAGGCCCCAACAGATTGAAGGCGGTGCGGACCCCGAGGTCACGTCTTGCGGGGCCCGCGTGGCGCATGGCCGGGTGAAACGTGGGCGCAAACAGGAATGTGAACCCCTCTGCGTCAAGCAACCGCGCGGCGGTATCGGGGGTCATGGCCACCTGCATGCCCAACGCTTCCAGAACGTCGGCACTGCCGCATCGGCTCGAGACAGACCGATTCCCATGCTTGGCCACCGGCACACCGGCAGCGGCCACGACGATCGCCGCCGCCGTCGAGATGTTGACGGTGTTCGCGCCGTCGCCTCCGGTACCGCACGTGTCGAACACGTCGCCGTCGCGTCGTTCCAGCGGGGTGGCGTAGGCCCTCATCGTCGTGGCCAGCCCCACGAGTTCGGCCGGGCGCTCGCCCTTCATGGCCAGCGCGATCAGCAGGCCGGCGATCTGCGCGGGGGGAATCTGCCCCGACATGATCGCTTCCATCGCGGCGGCCGCCTGTGCGGTCGACAGATCACCATGCCGACGCAACTGGTCAATCAGCTGAGGAATCATGCTGACACCTCGAGAAAATTCCGAAGCAACTGCAGCCCATCGGAGGTCAGCACCGACTCGGGATGAAACTGCACACCGAAGATCGGGCGCGTGCGGTGCCGCAGGCCCATCACCAGCCCGTCGGCCTTCGTGCGAGCCGTGATCTCCAGATCGGCGGGCATCGACTCGGCCTCGACGATCAGCGAGTGATAGCGCCCGACCTGCGCCTCCTTCGGCCATCCTCGGAAGATCGTCTGGCCGTCGTGCGTGATCACCGATGTTTTTCCATGAATGGGCATCGGCGCCCGGATCACACGCCCGCCGAACGCCAGGCCGATGGCCTGGTGCCCCAGACAGACGCCCAATAGCGGCGTCTGCGGCGAGATCGACTTCAGAATGTCGAGCATGGCGCCTGCCTCTTCGGGGCGTCCCGGTCCCGGTGACATCACCACGTGCGACGGCGCAAGGTTGACGACATCAGCCGGAGTGACTTCGTTATTGCGGCGCACACGCACGTCGACTCCGAGCATGCCGAGGTACTGCACCAGGTTGTAGGTGAACGAGTCGAAGTTGTCGATGACAAGCACCATGGCGATGTCCTAGAGTCCGGCCTGCGCCAGTTCGAGGGCGCGCATCATGGCGCGCGCCTTGTCACGGGTTTCCTGATACTCGGCCGTGGGATCGGAATCGGCCACGACCCCGGCACCCGCCTGCACCCGGGCGCGGCGGCCGTCCATCAGCACGGTGCGGATGGCGATGCAAAAATCAAGATTGCCGGCGAAGTCGAGGTAGCCGATGGCCCCGGCGTAGAGGCCCCGCCGATCGGGTTCGAGGTCGGCGATGATCTGCATGGCCCGCACCTTGGGCGCACCAGAGACGGTGCCTGCCGGGAAGCAGGCCATCAGCGCATCGAGCCGGTCGCGCCCCTCTGCGAGCGTACCGTTGACCACCGATACGAGATGCATGACATGCGAATAGCGCTCGAGGGCCATGTACCTGGCGACGTCCACCGTACCGTATGTCGACACGCGGCCCAGATCGTTGCGACCCAGGTCGACGAGCATCACATGCTCTGACTTCTCTTTTTCGCTCGCCCGCAGCTCATCGGCCAGCCGCTGATCCTCACGTTCAGTGGCTCCACGAGGCCGTGTTCCTGCGATGGGATGCGTGACCGCCTGACGGCCTTCGACGCGCACCAGCATCTCTGGCGACGACCCGACGATGGTACGGCCGCCCATGCGGATGAAGAACATGTAGGGCGACGGGTTCACGTGCCGGAGCGCGCGATACACCGTGAAGGCATCGGCGTCGACCTCGGCCTCGAACCTCTGCGACAGCACGACCTGATAAATATCGCCGGCCGCAATGTGTTCCTTGGCCGTGCGGACCATGGCCTCGAAGCGTTCGCGCGTCAGGTTCGAGTTGAACGTGAGAGGCGGATGTGCGGCGGGTGTCGGCACCGCCAGCGCCCGTTCGAGCTCGGCTTGAAGAAAGCCGATGCGTGTGCAGGCAAAGTCGTAGAGCGCCCGCAGGTCATCGTGACCCGATACCCGGGCATTGGCGATGATGAGGATGCGATGCTGCACGTGGTCGAACGCCAGCACCGTGTCGAACAGCATGAAGCCGGCCTGTTCCGTGGCATCGTCCACTGCGGTGGTCACCGGCAGCGCCGGTTCGAACCACTGGGCCGTGTCGTACCCGAAGTAGCCGACGGCCCCGCCTGTCAGCCGTGGAAGACCGGGTACGTAGGGGGCCTGGAACTGGTTCATCAGCCGACGCAGCGTGTCGATGAACGGACCGGGCACGACGGTCGTGACACCGGCCTCCTCGATGGTGGTGCGATCGTGGTGACCGCGCAGCAGCAGGAAGGGATCTTTGCCCAGGAACGAATAGCGGCCGACATGCTCGCCGCCTTCCACACTCTCGAGCAGGAAGGCATAGTCGGAATGCTCGGCGATGCGCAGGAACGCCGAGACCGGCGTCAGCAAATCGGCCATGATTTCCTTGCACACCGGCACAAAGGTGCCCTGCTGCGCCAGTGCCACAAACTCTTCGTAGGTCGTCAGCTTCATCACTGCCTGCTTTCGAAACGCGCCGCCTCGGCGGCCGCGCGCATCACACCCTGCGGTGCCGTCATGCCCGTCCAGACACGGCACTGCGCCTCGGCCTGCGCCACCAGCATGTCGAGTCCCCCGATGGTGCGACACCCGGCGGCTGCCGCATCACGGAGCAGCTGCGTGTCGGCGGGGTTGTAGACGAGGTCGTAGACCAGCCCCACGCGCTCGAGCCATGAGGCCGGCACGGGTGACGTGTGCACGTCAGGGGTCGTGCCCACTGGCGTGGCATTGACCAGCACATCGCATCGCATGCCGTCGGCGCCGGTCACCACAGTCCCGTGAACCATGTCGGCCAGCCGCTGCGCTGCGTCACTGCGCCTGGCGTGGATGGCGATCTCTGCACCTGCATGACGCAGGGCCACCGCCACGGCCCTCGCGGCTCCGCCTGCCCCGATGATGACGGCACGGCGCCCGCGCAGGTTGATCTGCGAGGTCAGCGGACTCAGGAATCCTTCCACGTCGGTATTGCCGCCATGCCACCCGGCCGACGTGCGCACCATCGTATTGACGGCACCGGTCGCGACCGCCCATTCGTCGCGTGTGACACACGCCTGCCACGCATCGCCCTTGAAGGGCGCCGTGACACTGGCCCCCCGCAGTTCAAACGCCGGCGCCACCTCGAGCACATCGTCGAAGGACGGCGCGGTGATCGGCACGTAGACGGCATCGCGCCCGAGTGCGGCGAATGCCGCGTTGTGCATTGCCGGTGACCACGAGTGGCGCACCGGGCGTCCGATCACGCCGTAGACCTCGGAGGCCTGTGAGAGGTGCGCCACGCGATAGTGATCGCGCATCACACGCGCCGTCAGCTGCCCCGGCGCGACGGCCTGATCGTCGGACGCATACGTCCAGCGCGAGTGCATCCGCGTGAACAGCACGCGCGAGATGACGCCGATGTCGCCCATGCCAAGCAGCACGGCGCGACCGTCGTGGGCACGTCCGATGTCTCGCAACACGAGGAGTTGTGCCAGCCGGTCCGGTGTGACCGCCAGCTTGATGGTGCCGGCCCCGGTCGCAGCCATCGCGCGCGCCATCGCCCCGCAGTCGGCGGGCATTCCGTCAAAGTCGTGATGCGACAACACGACGCGTGCGCGCTCGGCGGTGGCGCACCAGTCGAGGCTGCCCGTGTCGAACTCGACATCGACAGCGTCGGCGCCAAGGGCCAGCGCCTGCCGAAGCAGGGCGAGGCGATCCGCTTCGTCGCCCCCGAACCATCCGCCCTGACGACGGGGACGGCAGGTCACCAGCACCGGCCCGCGACGGCCCTCGAGCGCACCGGCCACATCGGGACGGTCGACCGCATCGAGCCGCAGTTCGGTGAATGTGCCGGCCGGCCAGGCGTCGCGCCTGGCGCGCAGGGCCTCCATGGTGGGGGCGGCGATGGTGATGCAGAGTCCGTGCATGAACAGTCTGAAACGAAAAACGCCTCTTCAACCGGGGGGATGAAGAGGCGCAGAACCTTGGTGTGCCAGTGGTCGATTCGGGTCGACGGTCAGGCGGCCTCTCTGTGGAAGCACCACCACCACCATCCACGCACGAGGCGACCCGGCCGGATCACTCCGGTCGACGCGGCGTGCGAAACAGTCGTGACACTGACAGCCATGTGAACGAGGTGGAGAGTACCACATCGCGTAGTATGGGAACAACCTTCTGTCATGCGCGCCTCACGCTGTTCCCTGCCCATCGCTGCCACGGCTGTGCTGCTGGCGCTGGCGAGCCTCACACCGGTGCCGCAGGCCCAGACACGGTTCATGGCCGTCTCCGAGATTCGCCCGGGCATGGTGGCCACAGGACGCACCGTCTTCAGCGGCACGCAACTGGAGGAGTTCCGCGCACACATTCTCGGCGTGCTCCGCAACGTGCTGGCTCCAGGCCGCGACCTGATCCTCGCGCGGCTCGAGGGCGGGCCTCTGGCCAGGACGGGGGTCATTGCCGGCATGAGCGGCAGTCCCCTCACCATCGATGGCCGCCTCATTGGCGCTGTGTCGTATTCACTCGGGCAGTTTGCCATCGAGCCGATCGCCGGCATCACACCGATTGCCGAAATGACCGATGCCACGCAGATGGGCACCGCGGCCCCGCGTCTGGCGCCGGTCGCGCTGGCCTGGCCCTATCAGCACGACGCACTCACCTCCGCATGGGCGCAGGCCCTGTCGGCCGGACGCCCACGTCCCGTCCAGGCGCAAGTGCCCGCAGGCAGCGCCGCGCTGCTGCGACCGATGGCGCTGCCGCTGTCAGCGGCCGGATTTGATCCGTCACTGCTCTCGGCACTGTCACCAGTCTTTGACGCGGCCGGCCTGCTGCCGCTCACGGCACAGCCCGCCAGCGTCAGCCCTGATGCGCCCTCGCGGCTGGAACCGGGCGGTGCGGTCGGCGTCTCGCTGATGTCAGGCGACTTTGAGATGGGAGCCACCGGCACGGTGACGCACATCGACGGTCCACGCGTCTACGCCTTCGGCCATCCGATGTACAACCTCGGGCCGACCCGCTTTCCGATGACCACGGCGTATGTGCACGTGGTGCTGCCGAGCCTGATGCAGTCGAGCAAGCTGGCCAGCGTCGGCGCTGTGGTCGGTACCCTCACGCAGGACCGTGCGACGGCCGTCGCTGGGGAACTCGGCGCCGGTCCCAGCCTGATTCCCATGACCGTGCAGCTCAAATCGGGCCGCCTGGGTGACCGCGCGTTTTCCTTCCAGCTGGTGCGCGATACGACGTTCACTCCGCTGCTGGCCTATCTGGCCCTCGCCAATGTGCTGACATCGCATGAGCGTGCAAATGGCCCGGCGTCGTTCCGTGTCGCGGGCACCGCCGAGGTCATCGGTGCGGGCACCCTCGCCTTCGATGACACGTTCGTCGGTGATCAGGCCATCGGGCCTGCGTCGCTCTACATCGCCGGTCCGCTCACCCAGCTCACTCGCAATGCAGCAGCCCCGGTCGACATTTCAAAGATCACGCTGACCGTGACGGCGTCTGAACAGACCCGCCACGCGCGCATCGAGCGCGTCTGGCTCGACGCGCCGCGCCCCCGTGCCGGGCAGCGCACGCGTGTCCTGGTGGCCCTCCGCACTCCTATGGGCGAGGAACGTATCGAACGGATTCCAGTGACGCTGCCCACGGATGTCACCGGTCCGGTCGAGCTGCTCGTGGCCGATGCCGCGCGCATCGCCGCTGACGACCGGCGCACCCGTCCCTCAGCCGACTGGCAGCCGGCGGCCGAGCTGGTGCGGCAGTTCAACCGTCTGCCGCCCAGTCACCAGCTCTATGTGCGACTGCAGCAGGCGCGTGCAGGAGCCGTGGTCAGTGGCGAGCCCATGCCCTCACTGCCTCCTTCCGTCGTCTCGGTGCTCGAGGCCGGTGACGATGAAGGTCGCATCACGTCGCTTCCCTTTGCGATTCGCGCGAAGTGGGAGCACCCTGTGGGAATCGCCGTCTCCGGCTCCCGCCAGCTCTCCCTCATCGTCGAGCATCCCTGAATCATGCGCGCACGCGTCGTTTCATCTCTCGCCGCCGGTCTGGTGATCGCGGCGACCCTCGGGCTGGCTCTGCAGGCCGCTCCTTCCTTCTGGGTGACGGCCACGCAGGCCGAATGGCTGAAGGGCCGGGTTGAGCAGGTTGCGGTCGATGCCTTTGGCCGCGCCGCGCTCGGCCCATCGTTGACGACGCTGGCCGATCCGGCGACTGCGGTGGTGTGGAGCCTGGCGACCGACGCCGGGGGCACCGTGTACGCGGGGACCGGGCACGATGGCCGTGTCTACAGGCTGTCGGCCACCGGCACGCCCACGGTGTTTTACGACAGCAGTGAGGCCGAGGTCCATGCGATGACTGCGGCACCGGGCGGCGGGCTCTTCGTGGCGACGTCGCCAGAGGGACGCATCTACCGCGTCTCAGCCACTGGCGACGCCACGACATTCTTCGACCCCGAGGAACGCTATATCTGGGCACTGGCGACCGACACTGCCGGACGCCTCTATGCGGCGACGGGTGACCGCGGCGTCGTGTATCGCATCTCGACGACAGGTCAGGGCGAGGCTCTCTTCACACCGAAGGCCGACCACGTCACCGGACTGCTGATGCGGGCCGACGGCACCCTGCTCGCCACCACCGCAGGACCGGGCCGGTTGTTTTCAATCGGCACGGATGGTCGCGGCTTCCTCATGCTCGACTCGGGCTTCACGGAAGTGCGCCAGCCGGTGGTCGACCGCACCGGGCAGGTGTTCGTGGCCGCGCTCAACGGCACTCCGGGGAGCTCGACGTCAGCGTCACCCGAACCCACGCCCTCCGTCGCGGCGGCTCCCTCGACGGGCGGCGTCTCGGTCGATGTGGTGTCGGTGACGATCGCGGGCACCGCGAGCGCCACTGTCTCGACCGGCGCGGGCTCGGCGGGTGCGTCGGGAGAGTCGGGGGCCATCTTCCGCGTGATGCCCGACGGGCTGTGGGACCGCCTCTGGTCATCAGATGACGCCTCGCCACTGATGCTGGCCATTGACGAGGCTCGCGGTCTGGTGGTCGCCACCTCGCACGAAGGACAGCTGCTGTCGATCGACCGCACCACAGCCGTGGCGACCGTGCTCGGCCAGCTGCCGTCGGCGCAAGGCACGGCCGCCCTCGTGCAGCCGAACCGGTTGCTCGTGGCCACCGCCAACCCTGGTCGGGTGTCGGCCCTGACATCGGCCCGCGCACTGAGTGGACAGGTGGAATCAAAGGTGTACGACAGCGGCCGCCTCGCGACGTGGGGCGCGATCAGCTGGCGTGCCGAGACGCCCGGCGGCACGGCCGTGGCCATCAGCACCCGCAGCGGCAACAGCAGCGCGCCCGATGACACGTGGAGTGCGTGGTCGTCGCCGTATGCCGTCGCCGACGGCACCACGGTCACCAGCCCGCCCGCGCGTTATCTCCAGTGGCGTGCTGCATTCACGGGCACCGCGGCGGCCACGCCGACCCTCACGTCGGTCACGGTCGCGTCACGCGGCCGGAACCAGCGGCCGCGCGTGGACTCAGTCACCGTGCATCCACCTGGTGTGGTCTTCCAGAAACCCTACTCGACGGGCGAGACCGAGATCGCCGGCTTTCCCGAGGAACCACATGAGCGGCGTCTGGCCGCGGCTGGGTCGAGCTCCGGAGGCGCGCCCGCGCTGGGCAAGCGTGTGCTGCAACCGGGCCTGCAGACGTTTCAGTGGAAGGCCGAAGACCCAGACGGTGATGTGCTGCATTTCGACGTGTGGATCAGACGTGAAGGCGACACCCGATGGCAGCCCATCGGTCGTGAGCTGAGCGAACCGTTGCTCGTGTGGGACACCACCACAGTACCCGGCGGCCGCTATGTGGCCCGGGTCGACGCCCGCGATACGGCGTCACAGACCGTTGACGCTGCGCTGACAGGGACGCTCGAGAGCACGCCGGTACCGGTGGACCATGCCCCGCCGACCGTACGGGTCGTGTCGGCGACCCGCCGCGGCACGGGGGTGGTCATCACGCTCGACGTGACGGATGCCGAGTCGGTGGTGGCATCGGTGGATGTCAGCATTGACGGCACGCGGTGGCGTACCGTCACCGCAGCCGACATGTTGTTCGATACGCGCACGGAGCGCGTCGTGATCGAGGTGACCGAGCCGGGTCAGGCCACACAGGCGATGGTCCGGGCTACCGATCAGGTCGGCAACTCGACGGCGGTCGCCGTTCCCCTGCCACCCGCTGCCCCGCAGCGCTGATGCCCGTCAGTGCGAGGAGCCAGCGCCCGCTGCGCCAAGTTCATCACTGGGCAGCGCGCCGGTCACCGTGGTGTGTGCCAGCACCCACACCATGCTGACGGCGACCGGTGCGCCCGTCGACACGGTGGCCGGCCTGAACTCGGTGTGCGCGGCCGCTTTCAGCACGGCCGACAGGGCCCGTCCGTTGAGGCGATCGGCCGGCCGTCCCCTGCCGTTGATGACCGACAGGTGCCGCACGCGGCCCTCGCGTGTGACGACCGCCGACAGGGCCACGGTGGCGTCCTGCCCGGGCAACTGTGCCACCGGAAGGAAGGCCGACAGATCGGGCTTCGACTCGGGCGCCTTCATCCACTCGTCGAGACGCACCGGATTGTCGTTCGACCCCGGATTGGCCAGCACATCAATCAGCGCCGCCAGCGAGCCGGGCTGCCACTGCTGGGTCAGGCGCAGCGTCAGAGCCCCGGCAATCAGACAGGCCAGCAGGGCGAGGGTGGCCCCGGTGGCGGCCCAGCGCAGCGGCGGTGCCTGCACCCCCTCCTGAATGAATGTCGACCACGCCTGATCACGTTCGACGCTGCGGCGCAGGGCCACCTGTGACGGCAGCGACTGCCGCTGCTCGGGCGACAGCTGGCCGCGGGCGCGCAGGGTCATGTGCAGCAGCGCCCCGAGCGTGCGCTGGGCCTCGACCTCACGTCGGCATCGGGCGCACGTGTCGAGGTGGCGCCTGACGCGGGCGCGATCGCGCGGGTCGAGCTCGCCGTCCGTGAACGCCTCGAGGAGAGGGCTGATGGTGCGGCAGGTCGTGGCGCTCATGACCGCACCTCGCCCAGCCGCGCGCGCAGCGTCTGGCGCGCGCGCGTCAGCCGCGACTTGACCGTACCGATGGCGATGTCAAGGGCCTGGGCGATCTCGTCGTAGGCCAGACCTTCCACTTCCCGCAGAATGATGACCGTGCGCTGGTCGAATGGCAGGGCGTCGAGTGCGCCGGTGAGCTGCTCGGCCAGTTGCTTGCTCGCCAGGATGCGATGCGGGGATGAGGCCTCGCTCGGTGCGGTCGGCTCGCCGTACACTTCCACGTGGGCATCGAGCGAGACCTGGGCCACGCGGTTCCTGCGGCTCCAGAACCGGCGGCGGTTGCTGGCCTGGTTAATCGCGATGCGGTAGATCCAGGTCTTGAGCGACGCGTCAGCCCGGAAGCGGTCGAGTGTGCGAAAGACCCGGAGAAACACTTCCTGCGACAGGTCGTAGGCCTCGTCGCGGTTGCCGAGCAGGTGGCAGCCCAGCTGGAACACCATGGCCTGATGCTCGGCGACCAGCTGTTCGCAGGCCGCCTGCTCGCCTGCCAGACAACGCGCGATGAGCGAGGCCTCCGAGGTCTCGAGTTGGGACCAGTCAAGCGTGGTCAGTGGCTCCATGGTGCACCTCCTCTGAGCGGAGTGTAACGGAGAACGGCTCGGGCCACGACACGGAATTGTCAGGCCGCTGATAGGATGAAGACGTGCGGCGTATCGCAACACCCCTGCTGGTGGGGCTGAGTCTGCTGCTGGCTATGGCCGTCGCCTACGGCACGGTGACGGCCGACCGCGCGTTTGTGCGACTGGTGGCCGCCGGCGACGAGGCCGCCCTGCGCGGCGAGTCGGCCGAGGCCCTCGAGGCGTACAGCGGGGCGCTGGCCCTGCTGCCCGAGGCAGTGACGCCCTATCTGAAGCGGGCACGCCTCTACCAGTCCACAGGACAGGCCGACCTGGCGCTGCGCGATCTGCGGCGCGCCGCCGACCTCGACCCGCTGTCGACGCGCCCGGTGGAGTGGCTCGGCGACTGGCATCTCACGAACGACCGCGCGGGCCGCGCCGTCGACTATTACGGCAAGGCCACCGCCCTCGAAGACCGCAACGCACGGCTGTTCCACAAACTCGCCATCGCGCATCTGCAGGCCGAGCAGACCGACGAGGCCCTCGTGGCCATCGATCGGGCCCTGGCCCTCGAGCCGGCATCGGCTGAGGCCCGCTATGTGAAGACCCTGGTGCTGCTGGCCCGAGGCAGCGACCGGGAGGCGCTGTCGGCGCTCGAGGACCTGGTCAGTGCACAACCCGGGCACACACCGACACGGGAAGCGCTCGCAGCGGTGTCTGAATCCCTTGGCGACTTCCGCCGCGCGGTCGATGAGCTGTCAGCGCTCAGTGTGCTCGAGCCCGGTCGGTCGTCGCGCGCCGTGGCCGTCGCGCTGGCGATGACGCAGGTCGGTCGCGAGGCCGACGCCCTCGATGTGCTCGAGCGCGCCCGCGAACGGTTTCCCGCAGATGCCGACGTGCTGACCACGCTCGGCCATGCGTGGCTCGTTCGTGCCGAACGCACGGCTGACCGGGCGGCGCTGCAGAAGGCGTCGATGCTGATGGCCACAGCAACCGCGCAGCCGTCGCCCTCGAGCGTGGCGCTGAGTGACTGGGGACGCATCCGGCAGCTGCAGGGCGATCTCGACGGGGCCGCAGCCGCACTCGAGCGTGCAGTCGCTACGGCACCGGTGGCTCCGGAAGCCTATCTGCGGCTGGCGACCGTGCGCGAGCGTCGGAACGAATCGGCCGCCGCGCGTGGTGCCCTCGAGGCCTACGCCGCCCTCGTCGGCGACCGCGCGCCCCTGGTGCAGGTGTCGCTGCGGCTCACGGAACTCTGCCTCGGCCTCGGTGACCTGCCCGGTGCACGCAAGTGGTTTGACCGTGCAGAGGCCGAGTCGGCGGCGTCGCCATCACCTGAGCTCGACGCTCGGCTCACGAGTCTCCGGCCACGCGTCGTCCCCGCACGTTGAGGCGGACCATCATCTTCGCCAGGCCCTGACGCGTGATGCCCAGTTCGCTGGCCGCCTGACTGATGCGCCCGTCGGCGCGCATCAGCGCCGCCTCAATCCAGCGGCGCTCGAACGCAGCGCGGGCCTCGACCAGCCCAGTCTGACCTGCGGCCCCCCCTGCAATCGGATCGCCAAGCGCCGGGGGCAGACACTCGGGTCCCACCAGTGTCACGCCGTCGGCCACCACCATGGTCATGGCCAGCACGTTCTGCAGTTCGCGGATGTTGCCCGGCCAGTGATACTGCTGCAGCGCCGCGATCGTCGCCGGCGCCAGCACGCTTCTCGATCCGGTACGTTTCAGCAGCGCCGCCCATAGATGTTCCACCAGCAGGGGCAGGTCGTTGAGCCGCTCGCGCAGCGGCGGCATCGGCAGGTGAATCACCTCGAGCCTGAAACGCAGGTCGGCCCTGAACCGGCCGGCCGCCACGGCATCACGCAGGGGGCGGTTGCAGGCCGCCACGATGCGGACATCGACTTTCCGCACCTGCGACTCGCCGACCCTGCGCACTTCGTGTTCCTGCAGCACCCGCAGGAGCGTGGCCTGCACGCGCAACGACAGCTCGCTCACCTCATCGAGGAAGACCGTGCCGCCGTTTGCCGATTCGAAGATGCCTGCCCGGTCGGCCTGCGCCCCTGTGTATGCGCCACGCACACAACCGAACAGCTCGCTCTCTGCGAGTTCGTCGGTGAGCCCGGCACAATTGACGGCGACGAACCGTCGGTCGCGACGCGCACTCTGCCGATGCAGCGCCCGCGCCACCAGTTCCTTGCCCGTGCCGCTTTCGCCCTCGATCAGCACAGGGAACGGCGAGACCGCTGCCTGCGCGATGGCCAGGCGCACCCGTCGCATGGCGGCACTGTCGCCCACCAGGTCGTCGGCGCCCGACACCGGTCCGGTCGCCCCTGCCGCCACGGCCACCAGGGGCGCCAGCACCAGCCCACCGGCCTCGAGCAGGGCCTCTGCGTCGGCGATGCGTACGTCGGGATCCACATCCCAACACGCCGCGAGGATGCCGACCAGCGCCTCGCCCACGTGGAGCGGCAGGCAGCACTCGACCGCGATGCCGTGCCGTCCGCGATAACGCACCCGACTGCGTACGGCCTCTCGCAACCGCACCGACGGAGCCCACGCCCGCCCCCCCTCAGCACCGATCGGCGACGCCTCTCGACTCAGGCTGACGGGAATGACCCATGCGGCATCGGCACGCAGTCGCTCGCACAGGAAGCTCAACTGCCTCGCAATGCCTTCCACCGGGTCGGACACCAGGTGACTCATCCGCAGCATGCCCAGCACATCATCGGCCACGAGGCGCGGCACCTCGTCAGGCGGCGCCGACGCCTCGACGGCCCGGGCTTCCCAGACACGGCCCCGTCGCCGCAAGACGTCACCGAGCGCGCGCAGCGCAGGCTGTGCGGCTCCCGGCGAGGGCGCCAGCATGTGCTCCCAGCGTGCGACGGCTTCGGCCACTTCGAGCGCGACGACCGACGATGACTCAGCAGAGGGCGAGGGAGGCTTCGAGGCCGCGCCTTCGGCTACCGCGAGGGGCAGAGAGACGAGCGGCACAGCAGCCTGATAGGGTCCATCGACGAGGGAAATGATCAGGTGCGGCAGTGCACTGCCCGAGGCCAGCCACTGCAGCCCTGCGGCCACGGCCGCCGAGACGGGACGAGTCCGGACGAGCACCGCCAGCGTGGGAATGCCGGCGTCGCGCGCAGCGGGGCGGCGATGGCGCTCGACGAACCCGGCAAACTGCGCGTCGGTCTGCACGACATACCCGAAGTCGGCCAGCACCCGCGTCGCCGTACGGATCAGCGCACGGTGGGCCTGCGGCCCAGGACACGGCAGCAGTACCTCGCGAGGGGCACCCGATCGCGCACGGGACGCATATGCCGTCAGCAGGCCTGCCGACTGCTCGCACCAACCCTGGAGAGTCATGCGCGTTCGATAAGCAAGAACGGGGCCGAGGGGAAATCGATGAGGGTTCCCGACGGCACACGACCCGGAGGCGGCCGAAAGTTCGGCTAAGATCAGCGGGCCATGTTGCGTTTTCTGACGGCCGGCGAGTCACACGGCCCGGCCCTGACGGTGATTCTCGAGGGCATGCCCGCCGGACTTCCCATCGATTTTGACGGTCTCGCCGCCGACATGCGGCGTCGGCAGGCCGGATATGGACGCGGGCGTCGCATGGCCATCGAGTCAGATGCCGCCGAGTTTCTCGGGGGCGTCCGCCATGGCCTGACGACGGGCGGCCCCATCGCCATGCAGATTCGCAATCGCGACTGGGACAACTGGCAGGCCACGATGTATATCGAGACGGAACGTCCGCCCGATGCGGCCGGTGCGCGCCGGGCCCCGGTGGTGCGCCCCCGCCCCGGGCACGCCGACCTCGCCGGCGCACTCAAGTACGACCACACCGACATCCGCGATGTGCTCGAGCGCGCCAGTGCACGCGAAACAGCGGCGCGTGTCGCGGCCGGAGCGATCGCGCGCCAGCTGCTGCAGGCCCTCGGCATCCGCCTCGTCAGTCACGTGCGCGCCATCGGCGACGTGCACCTGCCCGACTCGCGCGTGGTCTCGGTAGGCGAAGCCCTCGCTGCCGAGCAGTCACCGGTGCGCTGCGCCGACGCGTCGGTGGCTGCGCGCATGGTGGCCGCCATCGACGCCGCCCGCGAGGCCGGTGATACCCTCGGCGGCGAAGTGGAAGTGGTCGTCACCGGACTTCCCGTGGGCCTCGGCAGTCATGTGCAGTGGGACCGCAAGCTCGATGGTCGTCTGGCACAGGCGGTGATGTCCATTCCCGCCATCAAGGCCGTGGCCATCGGCGACGGCGTCGAGGGTGCCGCACGTCCGGGGTCGCTCGTGCACGATGAAATCGTGCTGACGCACACGGCCGAGGGCCGGCGTCTCAGCCGCCCCACGAACCGTTCGGGCGGCCTCGAAGGCGGGATCACCACCGGCGAAGACCTGCGGGTGAGGGCCTTCATGAAGCCCATCGCCACCCTCATGCAGCCGCTGCGCTCGGTCGACCTCACGACCCTCGAAGAGGCGCCGGCCGCCATCGAGCGCAGCGACGTGTGTGCCGTGCCGGCCGCCGGAGTCATCGCCGAGGCAATGGTCGCCCTCGTGCTGGCCGACGCCGTACTCGAGCGCTTCGGCGGCGATTCGCTCTCGCAGGTGCAGCGGCATGTCGATCTGGCCCGCGCGACCGTGGCGGCACGCACCTCGCGCCCCGAATGATTCGACCGATTCTGCACTACGGTGCGCCCGCTCTCAGACAGACAGCGCGCCCCGTGTCAGCATTCACGCCCAACCTTTCGACGCTTGTGACCGACATGATCGAGACGATGCACGCTGCACCGGGTATCGGTCTGGCCGCCCCGCAGGTCGGTGAAGCGCTTCGCGTGGTGGTGCTCGACCTGTCTGTCGGAGCACGCCCCGACGACCTGCTGGTGCTCATCAATCCCGAGTGGGTGAGCCGCGAGGGCATGCAGCTCGAAGAGGAATCGTGCCTCAGCCTTCCCGGGCTCACTGCCACCGTGGCCCGCCCTGCCCGCGTCGTCGTGAGAGGGCGCGACCGGAAGGGAGAGACGGTCGAGGTCTCGGGAGATGGACTGCTCGCCCGCGCCCTGCAGCACGAAATCGACCACCTCGACGGCATCCTGTTCATTGACCGGCTGCGAGGCATCCAGCGGCAGCTGTTGCTGCGGGACTGGAAGCGCCGCCAGCCACGGGAGCGGTCATGAACGCTCCCCTGCGCATCGTGTTTTTCGGTACTCCCGAATTCGCGGTGCCGACGCTGCGGGCACTGATGGCCTCGCCACATCATGTGGTCCTGGTGGTGACTCAGCCCGATCGCCCGCGCGGCCGCGGCCAGAAGATCACCGCAGGCCCGGTGCGGCAGTGTGCTGACGCGGGATCCATCCCGGTGGTGCAGCCCGAGACACTCCGCGACCCAGAGATTCGGCAACACCTCGAGGCGACGAGGTGGGATCTGGGAGTGGTGGCCGCCTACGGGCGGCTGTTGCCCTCGTGGCTGCTCGCCCTGCCCCGTCTGGGCCTCATCAACGTGCATGCCTCGCTGCTGCCCCGCTATCGCGGAGCGTCGCCCATTCACCACGCCGTGCTGCACGGCGATACCGAGACGGGCGCGACGATCATGCGCGTGGTGCAGGCCCTCGATGCCGGCGCCATGCTGGCGACGGTGCGGGTGCCCATCGGGCCGGACGAGACCACGGAAGACGTCGAAGCCCGCCTCGCCACCGCTGGGGCCTCGCTGCTGGTCAATACCGTGAACCGACTGGCCGAGGGCCCCGTCGACGAGGTCGCGCAGGACGATTCGGCAGCCACCTACGCCCCGCGCATCCGGAAGGAAGACGGACGCATCGACTGGTTGCAGTCGGCAGAGGTGATCCACAACCTCATTCGCGGCCTGACGCCGTGGCCCCGCGCCTACACGGCCGGCCCCCGCGGCCGCCTGATTCTTCATGCGTCTCGGGTCGTGCCTGGCACAGATAGAGGCGAGCTCCCGGGCACGGTGCTGACCGCATCGCCGCAGGAAGGACTCACGGTGGCCACCGGACGCGGCACTCTGGCGGTGCTGGCCCTCCAGAGTGAGGGTGGGCGCGTGCTCGACGCCCCCGTGTTCCTCCGCGGCTATCCCCTGCCGCCCGGCACGCGACTGGGCACGGCATGATCGCCCCCGCGAGGCGTGCGGCCGCCGAGGCCCTGCGTGCCATGGACGCCGGCACCGACCTGCCCACGGCCGTGCATCGGGCCCGAGCCGCCATGACGGACCGCCGCGACCAGGCCCTGCTCACCGAGCTGGTCTTGGGCACCCTCCGCATGCAGGCGGCCCTCGACTATCAGCTCGGGCGTCACAGCGCTCGCGCGGTCGATACCCTTGACCCCGAAGTCAGGCGCCTGCTGCGTCTGGGTGCCTTTCAGTTGCTGTATCTGACCCGCGTGCCCCCCTCGGCGGTGGTGAACGACGCGGTCCGGCTCGCGCGCACCGGGCAGGTCCGCAGCGCCGCTGGCTATATTAACGCCGTGCTGCGCGCCCTGGCACGTGCGCCCCGTCCGCTCACGTGGCCCGACGGCCCGCTGGCCACGCGCCTCGCCACCGAATACTCGCATCCGCAGTGGCTGGTCGAGCGATGGCTGGGTCGGATGGGAGAGGCACGTACGCGCACCTGGCTTGCCTTCAACAACACACCACCGGCACTGACGGTTGTGGCCAACCGCAGTCACGTCAGTCGCGAGCAACTCGCGGTACAGCTCTCGGCGGAAGGCATCACCACCACACCAACGCTCCGCGCGCCAGACGGACTGCATGTCACGGCGCCAGGGCTGGCTCAGTCCGCGGCGCTGGTCGACGGTCTGTGCGTCATTCAGGAAGAGGCCTCGCAGCGCGTCGCGCACCTCGGCACCGTCCCCGAGGGTGGACGCGTGCTCGACCTCTGCGCCGCGCCAGGGGGCAAGACGCTGACGCTGGCTGCGCGTGTCGGTCCGGCAGGCCTTGTGGTGGCGTGCGATGTGCGCCCCCG
>Ga0172372_10001188_pt1 | contig 40479 bp, 31 predicted proteins | sample LakKiv5m_2_FD_114544 | JGI IMG/M metagenome (GOLD analysis project Ga0172372, IMG submission 114544) | Freshwater microbial communities from Kabuno Bay, South-Kivu, Congo - kab_092012_9.5m | ecosystem: Environmental > Aquatic > Freshwater > Lake | place: Democratic Republic of the Congo...
ATCGTTATATCCGGGTCAAAATCCGAGTAAAGCTTCTCGATCATTCCCTCAATACCGTTAAATGCTGACAATAACACGACAAGTGAAGCGGTAATGATCGCGATGCCGATGACAGAAATTCTTGTGATCAGATTGATCACATTTTTTTTCCTTTTGGAGGAAAGATACCTTCGGGCTATGTAATAAGAAACGTTGATGACCTATTTCTTTTTGAGAAGCGAATCGATCTCAGCTGCGTAGTCCAGGGAGTCATCGATGTAAAAAGCCAGATCCGGGATCTTGCGCATGTTCTTTAATCTCTTCCCTACTTCTCCCCTGATCTTCCCGGTATGCTGTCGTATATTTTCAAGCACCACTTTTTTATCTGGTCCGGCAAACACTGAAAGGTAACATTTTGCAAGCGACAGATCAGCCGTTACTCTTACTGCTGTCACAGACACCATTGCTCCGAGGCAAACCTCTCTTGCATTTTTCTGAAAAAAGAGCGCCATTTCTTCCTGAATGACCCCTTCGATCTTATTTTGTCGAATCGAACCCATGCCGCAAAAATACGAATACTTGGTCCCATCGGGGCACCCTTGTGAAACAAAACTTATCTTTGCGTCGATGAAAGACATTCTTCAGATCTACCGATACACCTTCGCCTATCGCGGCAGAGCCATCCTGGTGATCTTGTGCAACTTATTGTTTGTGCTTTTCAATCTTTTGTCATTGGTGCTTTTCATACCGTTCTTACAGCTGATCTTCAATCCAACGAAGCATTATGATCTTGTAAAACCTGAATGGAACGGCTCATTGGGTGGTATCGTGGGTTACGCCAAGAATAGCTATCAATATTTTATGCAGGACATGGTGAACACGGATCCAAAACAGGCTTTGTTCTTTGTATGCATTTCAGTGTTTACAGCGTTTTTTCTGAAGAATCTGTTTCGTTACGGCGCCGTTTGGCATCAATCCGAATTGCGTATGGCAGTTGTAAGAGACCTTCGCGATCAATTGTTTTACAAGGCTTTGATCCTGCCGCTTTCATTCTACAGCAACGAGCGGAAAGGCGATATCATGGCCCGAATGAACAGTGATGTAGGTGAGATCGAAATTGCCGTTGTGGCCATCCTTGAATTGATTTACCGAGAACCAATTGCAATCATTATTAATGTGGGAACACTCATTTATTTGAGTCCACAACTCACAGCGATCTCGTTTATTCTTCTTCCGGTTTCGGCGCTCGTAATTTCACGCATCGGTAAAAGTCTGAAACGAACAGCTAAAAGCGGCCAGGAACAAATGGGACTGCTATTCTCCAGTATAGAAGAGGGACTGGGAGGCATCAGGATCATTAAAGCGTTCAATGCCATAGACCAGATCTATGTTGCGTTCCAAAAAGTAAACCTAAGACACCAGCAACTCATCACAAAAACTTTCAGAAAGAGAGACCTTTCGCCTATATTGAATGAAACGCTCGGTGCAGGTGTCATGTTAAGTCTCGTTTGGTTTGGCGGCTCCATGATCATCGACATGACGGCAGACAACACGTTAACTGGAGAAGTATTCATTACGTTCATCATTGTGTTCTCCCAACTTCTCAGGCCAATTCAGGGAATCTCAACCAATATTGGCTTCCTCAACAAGGCCAAAGCGTCACAAGATCGCATCAATGAGATCCTTGACAGTGATGAAAAGATCATTGAAATACAGGACCCGGTCAAATTACCGACGCTTGCGCGCTCCATTCGCTATGAGAACGTTTCATTCAAATACCAGGAGGAATGGGTTTTGCGAAACATAACACTTGAATTACCTGTTGGGAAAAGTGTTGCACTGGTGGGAGAATCAGGAAGTGGAAAATCAACAATGGGAGATTTGCTACCCAGATTTTACGACGCCACTGAAGGCACGGTTTACTTCGATGATATTCCACTGAAAAACTGCGCGATCCGAGACCTACGAGGACACATCGGCATTGTATCCCAAGAATCCATATTGTTCAATGCATCGGCGCGCGAAAACATCGCTTTCGGCATGCCTGACGCCACCATGGAAGAGATTATAGAAGCGGCAAAAATTGCCAATGCCCACGAATTTATTTCAGCAATGGAACAAGGTTACGAAACAAATATCGGAGAGCGAGGAGGAAAACTATCCGGCGGTCAGCGTCAGCGCATCAGCATCGCTCGAGCTGTCTTGAAAAACCCTACAATCCTCATCCTCGATGAAGCTACGTCGGCCCTGGATACAGAATCAGAAAAATTGGTGCAGGATGCACTCGATGTCCTGATGAAAGACCGTACAACCCTCATCATCGCACACAGGCTTTCTACCATCCGCAATGCCGATGAAATCATTGTGCTCTCCAAAGGAGAAATCAAGGAACGAGGAAAACATGCTGATCTGCTGGCTCAAAAAGGGATTTACTTCAACCTTTGTTCGCTGCAAGGAATACATTCCTGAATTAATTCTGAAAAACACCGAAATTATTTGAAAATGAAGCAACACCTTTCTAGTTTTTACGTTTAGAAATTGTGGTGTGCTTTTTGACAAGACCTTGACACAAAAAATTAATCCGGCACATTTAAGTTGAAAGCAGTTTTTCATATAGCTTTTTTAATCGCTCTCGGAACAATAAATTCTGTTTGTGCTCAGCTTATTACCACACCCGGAGCTCCTGCCGCTTCGTTGGTTCAGAATGTGTTACTTGGTCCTGGCGTCACGGTATCCAACATACTTTACAATGGCAGTCCATCTGCCATAAGTCAATTTACCGCTGCAGGAACAACCCTCGGAATCAATAGCGGTATAGTCATGACGACCGGTACGACATACAATAATGGAGCAGGACCTCAAGGACCAAACAATCTGGCTAATTCAGGTGTAGATAATAGTTATGGTGGTTCAGGATTGCTTACAGGAATCATTGGCGGCACCCAAACATACAATGCGGCAACGCTGGAATTTGATTTCATTCCTTATTCGGACACGGTTCGGTTTAAATACGTTTTTGGATCTGAGGAATATCCGGAATTCGCACCACCAAACAACTCCTCCTACAATGATGTATTTGGCTTTTTCATTTCAGGTCCCGGGATCAGCGGGGTTCAGAATATCGCCCGACTACCTTCGGGATCAATTGTTTCCATTAACAACGTTAACCAAGTCACAAACTCGTCCTATTTCAATAATAACGGTGATGGAAATTCAGCGCCCTATAATTCGTCTCCTACCTACATTCAGTATGATGGTTTTACAGATGTTTTGACTGCCTCTTCAAAAGTTCAATGCGGCCAGACCTATCATTTGATATTGGCCATAGCCGATGTTGGTGATGGTATTTACGATTCAGGAATTTTCCTGGAAGCAAATTCCTTGTCTTCAAACACGCCTGTTGAAATTAGTTATGAATTGTCCCAACAGGCTTTTCCGTCCAATCCGGATGAAATGGCAGAAGGATGCGTATCTACGGTAATCACCATTGAACGGGGCGGTAATACGAATTCGGCACTCACCATCCCAATTAGTGTATCCGGAACCGCGACATCAGGAACCGATTACACAGCTTTACCTTCATCGGTGACCATACCAGCAGGACAGACAACTATCACCATGACGCTGGATGCATTCGCAGATGCCTTAACTGAAACTGAAGAAACCATCTCAATCGCTTTTCAGATTACAGACGCATGTGGCAATGTCAATCCCATCAGTATAGATTTAAGTATTGGAGATGTACAGCCGGTAAATGTTAGCGTGGAAACTGGCACTATTGTATGTCCCGGAGACGATGTTGAACTCATTGCTAATGCCACAGGTGGTGTTGGACCCTACACTTACGACTGGAATACAGGAGAAACAACATCCTCTATCTACGTTACCCCTACCAGCACACAGACATACACTGTTTCTGTTACGGACAATTGTTTGAATCAAACTGCGACAGGTTCAGGCACCATCAATGTGCCGGTTTATCCGCCAATAGTTATAAATGAAACCGCTGATATCACTGAAATTTGTCCCTATTTACCCACGCAGCTCGAAACCAATGTTACAGGGGGCGCAGGTAGTTATTCCTATCAATGGACAGACAATAACGCGAATAGCCTTGGTAACCAGAGTACCCAGATCGTTACACCATCTCAAACAACCACCTACACCGTTACCGTGACAGATCAATGTGGTATAATAACCACAGCAGATGTGATCTATACCATTACAAGCCCACCACTGCTTATCACCATGACCCCAAACCTGGAAATCTGTCCTGGTGACAGCGTCAACTTATCTGTAACGGCAACTGGAGGTTATGGTCAATATTATTACGAATGGATGGAAACAGGCGAAACAACCGCCTCTATTTGGGTTAAACCAAGCCAAACTTCTATTTATCATGTGAATGTTTCGGATGAATGCCAAACGTTCATAGTGTCTGGCAGCACTACGGTAAGTGTTGTGCGCCCGAATGCAAATTTTACAGTCACAAGTCAAACTTTGTTTGATGACCTGCCAATCACCTTTCAGAATCTTACTACAAATGGTTACAGTTATCAATGGTATTTTGGTGATGGAAATTCTTCAACGATCGTAAATCCGAATAACGTTTACGATGAACCGGGCACTTATAGCATTACACTTATTGCCACTGATCTCAAAGGATGTAAAGACACCATCGTAAAGCCAATTACAATCGAAGAAGGCTACTATGTTTATGTCCCGAACACCTTTACGCCTGATGGATTCAGATTTAACAATTTGTTTGAAGCAAGCACCGTTGGTGTCGAATACCTTCGAGTGCGCATTTTTGACCGCTGGGGTGAACTTATTTTTGAATCAAATGAACGCGATTTCCAATGGGATGGCACGTATAAGGGAAGCCCGGTTCAGGATGGAACTTATATCTGGAAGATCAACTACAAAACAAATTCAGGACGTGACATCCTGATTACCGGTCACATCAACTGCATTCGATAGCACTTTAGAGTGATTTGGTGCGTCCGCCATCTACAGGAACGTTGATACCGTTGATGTACGATGCCGCAGGAGAAGCAAGAAAAGCAATTGCCGCAGCGATCTCTTCAGGTTTTGCAATGCGTTTCATGGGTGTCTCAGCTGCCATTTCTTCGAAGACCTGATCAACCGTTTCATTGTGTTGTTGCGCCTTCACTGAGGCAATTGACTGCAACCTGGATGTATTCGTTGCACCCGGTAGCACATTGTTTACAGTGATGCCAAAACCACCTAATTCATTTGCCAGGGTTTTACTCCAGTTTGCCACAGCGCCTCGGATCGTATTGGAAACACCCAGATTCGGTAATGGCTGCTTCACGGAGGTTGAAATCACATTGATAATACGACCATAACCTTCCGCAATCATTCCGGGATAAAGTGCTTGAACTAAAATATGATTGCAGATCAGATGTTGATTGAAGGCCATCAGAAACTCATCAGTTGCAGCATCTTTAATCGCACCACCTTTTGGACCGCCTGTATTGTTTACAAGGATGTGCGCCTTGTTACCCTCTGTTACAAAACGGTTAATCACCTGTTTCAATTCATCAGGCTTACTAAAGTCAGCCACCAAATAACTATGTTTTTGACCATTGGTCGAATCAAGTATTTCTTGTACTTTGCACAATTGCTCCTCATTTCTTGCTACTAAAATGATAGTAGCTCCAAGTGAAGCAAGTTCTTTCGCGGTTGCCAAACCAATTCCTTGCGTACTTCCACAAACCAATGCTGTTTTTCCTTTCAATGAGAGTTCCATTGTTGTTTTTTTTTGAGCAAAAGTAGGCATAACATGTCGTTGAATAAAAATCGAATTAGATTTATTAACTTCGCCACTTTAACGTAGCACAAATCATAGACAAGATGAAACACCTATACACACTCCTGTTATTCTCAGTTCTTGCGATAAAAGGCTCAATTGCCATCGCTCAATGTACCAATTCAACTTCTTACGGAACAGGAACCCTCACCTCAGTTGTTGGTTCGAACGACATGATCAATTGTCACTATGCTGGTGAATACGGAACCTGGGATGGTGTTGTGGCAGGTTATAGTTACACCACGACGAGTTCCATAACCTCTGATTTCTTTACAGTGCATTCAGGGTCTTCAACAGGTCCGGTTGTAGCCTTTGGTGTACAACCCCTTACTTGGACAGCTCCGTCCACAGGGTCCTATTATATCCATGTGAATACAAGTTCAGCTTGTGGTACCGAAAATAATTGTCGTAACGTAACGACCACCAATAACGGTCCTTCCTTTGCCTGTACTGACCCTGCAATTGCCGGTACAGTCATAGCATCTGTTCAGACTGCCTGCCCGGGATCTCCGTTCACCTTGTCACTTTCAGGCGCTTCCTTGGGAACTGGTCTAACCTACCAATGGCAATCATCAAGTGATGGTGTTTCTTACAGTGGTATTATTGGTGCAACCGGTTCATCTTATTCAGCAACACAAACCAGTGCTACGTATTATATGTGTATTGTTACGTGTTCAGCAGGAACACCGGTGGCCTCTACCCCATTATTGGTGGACATGGGTAATTGTGTGATCATGTCAAATGGCAGCACGACGGCGTGTAGTGGTAATTTTTATGATAGCGGGGGCGCTACTTCAAACTATGCCAACGATGAACTCTCATTGACTTATACGATTACTCCTTCCACGCCAGGGGCATTTTTGCAAATCGTTTTCAACGGATTCTCACTTGAAGAATGTTGTGATGATTTGACAGTATACAATGGAAACAGCACAGCAGCCCCATTAATGGGGACATTTGGTGAGAATCCTGGAGCCATTACGTCAAGTGCTGCAGATGGAAGTTTAACTTTTGTATTCAATTCAGACGCATCAGTAACTGAAAGTGGCTGGGAAGCAACCATTGGCTGTATTACGACTACTCCAACGAATGATATTGTCTGCTCCCCATTGGCAATTCCTGTAGATGGGAGCACCAACTTCTACACCAATGGCGCTGCGTCAGTTGAAACAGGAGAAAATAGCATTGCTCCTCCTGCGACAGGGTTGAATGAATCAAATGGTTGGGGCAACTCATCTCTTGAGCATACGGTTTGGTTTACATTCGAAGCACCAGCCTCCGGAAACGTTTCTATTTCCTGCCTTGATAAAGTCATGGATGGTCAGGTAGCTGTTTACGAAGTAGGAACATGCTCAGATTTCTCTACTTTCAATTTTGTGGGTGGAAATGACAATGATGTCGATTTCAATTTTGTTAATCCATACGCACCGAATTTCACGTTGTGTGGACTCATACCAGGCAACACGTATTATTTGCTTTATGACTCCGGAAACACCTACGCCAGTGGGCCGTTCTCAATTTCGATTTCTGAACTCACCCTATCAGCAGGAAATTCTTCAGGTGTCATTGATGTGTGTAACGGGGCAACAGTAGATCTGTATGATGGTATTACCGGATATGATGCAGGCGGCACATGGTATGAGACCATACCTACTTTTGGGTTGTTGGGATCTGTATGGAATACAAGCGGTGTGGCCTATCAGACATTTGATTTTCAGTATGTCGTTCAAAGTGGCTGTTTACAGGATACTTCAGTAACACAAGTTCATGTTTTTGGTCCGTCCAGTGCAGGAAATGATGGTACGATCAATGCCTGCAAGCTTGAAACTATCAATCTTCTTGCGGGACTTTCAGGAAACGTAGACCTGGGAGGTACCTGGTACAATCCTTCGAACCAGCCACTGACAAGTAGCATTATAACAACCAGTGCGATTCCGGGACAATTCAATTATGACTATATCGCAAGTAACGGGGTGTGTCCGGATGATACCGCGAATATCATTGTCATAGTAAATAACTGTACAGCAAGCATTGAGGACCTTTCGAAAAATGAGATTCTGGTATACCCAAATCCATCCAAGGGAAAATTCAATATCATTACTGAAGATCCATTTGGTGGCAAACTCACGGTAACAGATCTTCATGGTCGCGAAGTCGCTTTCAAAAAATCCGAATCTGCAAAAGAGATTCAACTGGAGCTATCGAACGCAACAACCGGTATTTATATTCTTCAAATTATACAGGACGGAGAACGTTACATACACAAACTGATCGTTGAATAATTCTTGAACTATGCTTGCACCTTTTAACCTTCAAAAATGGATTGATGAGAACCGGGATTTACTGAAACCACCGGTTTCTAATAAAAATCTTTATGTGAATGCAGGTGATTTTATTGTCATGATCGTCGGTGGACCAAATGCCCGAAAGGATTACCATTACAATGAAAGTGAGGAGCTCTTCTATCAGATCGAAGGTGACATCACTGTTCGGATTCAGGAAGATGGTAAGGCGAAAGACATTGTCATAAAAGAGGGTGACATTTTCCTATTACCGGGCAACACGCCACATTCACCCATTCGTGGAGCAAATACGGTGGGACTTGTCATAGAGAAAGTTCGAAAAGGAACAGATTTGATCGATGGTTTGATGTGGTATTGCGAAAAGTGCAACAACAAATTGAAAGAGTACCGCTTCCCATTGAGTAATATTGAAAACGATTTTCTACCGAGATTCAAGGAATTCTATTCCTCAGAAGAAATGAGGACATGCACTGAATGCGGTCATGTCATGGAAGTTGATGATCGTTTTGTAGACTAGCTGTTATCGAATCAGATTGACATGCCCCGTTCGCTCGTAACGGTGGTACATCAGATCTGTATAGGTAATCTTCCAGGTGTAGGTACCATCCTGACATCTTAAGCTTTTGTACGTTCCGTCCCAATAGTCGTTCAGATCATCCATTTCAAAGATCAGTTCTCCCCACCTGTTGAAGATCAGCATTTGAAAATCAGTAATGTTACTCGCAATAACACGAAATCCCTGGTTTTCTTCATCATCGTTTGGCGTGAATGTATTGGGCACATAAATCAATGGCTCATAAAAAACAGTCACTGAGTCGATCGCTGTGCATCCATTTTGATCTGTAAACAGAACGGTATAGGTGATATTCTGTCCTGCATGCGTAATTGGAGACGAACAGTTCACACAACTCACATTTTCCTGCGGGGACCATTGATAGGTACCGGCGACCGGAGAGCTTGCTGAAACCTGAACTTCATCTCCAAGCACCGCGTAGACATCCGTTGAAGCGTATACCACAGGATTCTCGTACAATTGAACATATACTTCGTCGGACGCTGTACAACCGTTAATATCTGTTCCTGTCACAGTATAAACAGTTGCAATCAACGGAGAGGCATATACGCTTGAGGCATCTGCAACCTCTGAAATTGTTATTGGTGACCACGCATACACTACAGCTCCTTCTGCCCAAAGATGCGCAGCCCCGCCGGGACAGATCGTGGTATCTCCATATGCAAACACTTGTGCATCAAGAACATCTACAAATACACTGTCTCGGGCAAAACCACAGGCATTATAAAAATCACAATGATACCATTGATCGTCTTGAGGTGACAAACTTACCGTGGCCGCAGTAGTGGAACTTATCCCACTTGACGGAGACCATACATAAGAATCGCCCCCTGAAGCTGTCACATCCACGGAAGCACCTCTGCACATGTAAATTGAGTCGATCAACACCGGAATTGGAGGATCATAAAATACATCTACCTGAACAGTATCATAGGCCTTGCATCCATTAATCGTCGTAATAACGACTGAATAAGTGGTGTTGGAATCTGGTGTAGCTATTGGGTTCGGACTATTCGCATTGTTCAAGGTCTGTGTAGGTGACCAAACATAGGACACCCCTCCCTGTGCTTCCAAAAAAGCACTGTTGCCAATGCATACAGAAGTATCATTTGACGCAGATGCATTTACAGGATAAACCAGTAGCGTTGCACTTACCGTATCCACCCCGCAACTGTCGGAAATAACCACCGTGAACGTGGTTGTTTGATACACAGTGGCAATTGGGGTGGGACTCGATGGGTCATCAAGAACTTCGGCAGGAGTCCATTGATAAACAGCGCCCCCATATGCTTCCATTTGATATGCTGTTCCCGGACAAACAGGTTGTGTCGGTTGGATCACACCGCCCTGAAAATCACCAATATGAACAACAAACTGGACAGAATCTGGTGTAAAACAACCATTGGAGTCAGAAACAACCAACAACACATCGTAGTCACCAGGACCTGGATAAACATGCGAAGGATTCACCTGATTTGATGTAGTGCCATCTCCGAAATTCCAGAGAAAAGAATTTCCATTTGAGCTATTATTGCTGAAAACAACCGGATCCGGAAGACACACTAATGACTGCGGTGTTGCGACTATCGCTTCGATCGTACTTAACTCAAACTTGAAAGCGGCAAGGTTGCAATTAGAACTTTGATTGGTTGGTGACCAAACACCAGGGGTACTTGTAAAACCATAATCACTACCGCCACACGCACCGCAAACAGCGTGATAGATGCGACCGGATTTATCGAACCGGCTTGTACCTCCATCCACATGGTTGTAACTGCTGGTTACACCGCCCATGAACGTGGCATATTTCAATAGTGTTGCATCCTGATCCAGCACAGCGATGTAAAAATTGGATCCATTTGTCGTGCCTTGATAGGATCCAAGTGTTGTCGGTAAGCCATTTGTGGTGCTGTAGGCCGCCTGATTGCTGTATGAGGAATTGATAATACCACCCCAACCTGACAGGTAGATATCGTAGCAATCCGAAACCAAAAAAGCCGTAGGTGAAATTTCAGGGTGTCCTGTCCCGGCGCCCAGCATGGTTGTCCATTGGGTAAGTGTGAGTGAGTTATTGTATTTCCGTATAAATTGCCCGGAATTTGCGATTCCGAAAACACCAGATGAAATGGGCCAGGAGCTTTCAGTCTGTCCATAAACATATACGTAATCATCAAGATCAAGCTGGACAAAATACGCCTGATCGTATTCAGACATGCCCATGTAGGTACCCGCCATCACAATTGCCGTGTTACCCTGCAATTTGAGCAGGTAACCATCCGAAAGGCCACCATTAAAACTGAGATCTTCTCCCGAAACAAAAGATAATCCTGAAGATGTAGTGCCTCCAGCTACAAAAACGTTTCCGTTTGATGACAGTTGTATAGAATTGCCTGTTTCCAAGCCCGATCCGCCGAAAAAAGTTGACCAGGACATATTGGTTAATGCACTGTTCATGCGAAAAACAACTGCATCTTGGGCACCATTTAGCGTGCCTTGAGAAGCTCCTACAGTAGGGAAATCTGTTGATTGCGTTGTACTTGAGACGTAAACAAAACCATTTCTAACGATGATTTCACCTCTGAATGGATCTCCATAGTTATAGTTGAGGGTACCCACATTGATACCATCTGTTCCCGTGCCACCAACAAAAGTAGAACCTATTAATGCCGACCCCGCCGCATTGAACCTTGAGACGAATAGGTCGGCACCATTATATCCAAGTTCATTTTCAGCAATGACAGGTCCGCCGTTAAAGGAAACATCATAACAACCAAATACGGTAGGATAATCGGAAGACCCCGTAACGCCCATGACAAACAAATTTGAATTTTCATCTGTCACAAGACTGTGAGGTGCTTCATTGCCTGCGCCACCGAGATAAGTTGAATAGATGAGAGCGGTTCCTGAAGCGTTGAATTTTGTGATGGCTGCATCAAAACCCGACATGTTGTAGGTTGAAGAACCAAAGGTATAGATATAATTATTTCCGCCATTGAAGGATACATCAAATGCACCTGTTGTGGTTGGATAATTTCCAGCCATATTAAAAACGATACCACCCCCATAAAGGTTACCTTGAGGGTCAGGTGTAGCCGTCATCCCCCAATTATCCATCGTCGATCCGGAAAATGTACTAAAAACGAGGTAGGGGTCAATGACGAGTTCCAGCGTTTCATCGTAGCCATTCGGAAATATATAGTTTAAAATACCGTCCAAAAGCTGGTAACGAACTTCGACAGGAATTCGGTTGCCTCTCGCATCTAAATTCCATGCGGAAGGAGCTTCTTCTTGTATCGTTCCAAAATCCGTTTCCACCCGTACATTCCCTTCTCTTAATTCAACCCTATTGGCGCCGGAAATATGCCAACCAATTTGATCTGCAGCAGCACCTGGATGCACTAAAAAGGAATACTTAAATTTCTTCTCACTTCCATCCAACACCATGTCGATACCGGGATAGAACTCTTTCAGCTCTGATTTACCATAGCTTTTCACGTCATGACGCCATGTTGAAGAATCACTTCCCAAATAGTAATTTCTGTAATGCTGACTTTCAGTGCTTTCCTTGCGCTCACCTTTCCAGCTACTGTTAAAAAAATCAAACTTGATTACCTGACAATGAACAGCACGAATCTCCTCTTTATGGTCATGTTGATGAGCTAATGCGTCGTTGAGAGAAAAAGTAAAACCGGAACTGTCCACATACATTTTACCTTGCTGAAGATCAACGGCATAGTAAATTCTGGAATCCCACTGGCCTTTATTCGGATGCAACCAGACTTCCTGTGCTTTGACAGGTAGGTACGAAAGCATTAACACCACAAAAAGTATCCGATTCATGCGTAAGACCGAAATTACTCAATTAACTTCATTGCTACTTATAATACTAACGTATTATGCTGCTACAGGTTTAAACTCGTTGTGAATGTAAAAGGTTGCTTTTTCAGAAAACAATATTGAACTATATCGCTTAAGTTCCGCGTTAAAAAATGTAAATTTGCGCCTTATTTTCAGCTTTCAGTTCCATGAGCGATGCCATCAAACACGAGTGCGGAATAGCACTTCTCCGACTTAAAAAACCAACCCAATACTATCTTGATAAATACGGCAGTGCATTTTATGGGTTGAATAAGTTGCATTTGCTTATGGAAAAACAGCATAATCGCGGTCAGGATGGTGCTGGTGTAGCAAACATAAAATTTGACATGCTTCCAGGTGAGCGCTACATTTCGAGGTATCGATCGATTAATAAGAACCCTATCCAGGATATTTTCGACCATATCAATGAACGTTTTCAGCAAATCGCAGAGGAAGATCCCAAACTGTTGAAAGATCCAGATTATTTGAAAAAGAATGCTGGTTTTACGGGTGAATTGTTCCTTGGACATTTGCGCTATGGCACCTTTGGACGAAACAGTATTGAAAGTTGTCACCCCTTTTTGAGACAGAACAACTGGATTACCAGAAATCTGGTTGTAGCTGGAAATTTCAACCTGACGAATGTCGATGAATTGTTTGATGTGCTCGTCAAGATCGGACAGCACCCGAAAGAAAAGTCTGATACGGTCACTGTTTTAGAGAAGATCGGTCATTTTCTGGATGTGGAAAACGAAGAACTGTATGCAAAGTTAGCTGATCCAAACCGAACGAATCTGGATATTTACGGGCAGATTGCTAATGAGATAAATATCGCTAAGATCCTTAAAAAAGCCTCAGGCGACTGGGATGGCGGCTATGCGATGGCAGGATTGTTTGGTCACGGCGATGCCTTTGTACTTAGAGATCCTTCTGGTATTCGTCCAGCCTATTGGTATGAAGATGATGAGGTCTGCGTAGTAGCTTCTGAACGACCTGTCATCCAGACGGCGTTTAATCTGAAGAGTGAACAGATTCGGGAACTTTCTCCGGGACATGCATTGATCATCCGTAAGAACGGGAACGTCAAAGAAGAACTGATTAACCAACCCAAAGAACCGCTGAAATGTTCGTTTGAACGCATCTATTTCTCACGTGGCAACGACATCGAGATCTACAACGAACGAAAAGAACTTGGACGCAATGTTGTCCCGCAAGTTCTTGATGCCATTGGTCATGATCTCGAAAACGCCGTGTTTTCATTTATCCCAAATACAGCGGAGGTTTCCTTTTACGGCATGATCAAAGGTCTAGAAGACTATCTGAACACCCAGAAATTCGAAGCCATCAAAAAACTTGGTTCCAATTTTTCAGAAGATCAACTAAGGGACATTTTGTTTCAGCGGGCGCGTATCGAAAAGATCGCGATCAAGGATGCAAAATTGAGAACATTCATCACACAGGATGACTCCCGCGATGATCTGGTGGCACACGTATATGACATTACTTACGGAAGTGTTCATCGAGGCAAAGACAACCTGGTTGTTATTGATGATTCTATCGTACGTGGAACTACACTTAAGCAAAGTATCCTGCGTATTCTTGACCGTCTGGATCCCAAAAAGATTGTCGTGGTTTCTTCAGCACCACAGATCCGATTCCCTGATTGCTATGGTATTGATATGGCGAAAATGGGTGATTTCATTGCGTTCGAAGCAGCGATCGATCTGTTGCGGGAAAAAGGAATGGAACACGTGATCACCGACGTGTATCAGAAATGTAAAGAACAACTTTCTTTGCCTAAAGCTGAATACGTCAACTACGTCAAAGAGATCTATGCTCCTTTTTCTGACGAAGAAGTCTCTGCGAAGATTGGTACATTATTGACACCTGAATCGATTAAAGCAAAGGTGGAGATTGTTTACCAAACCGTTGAAAATTTACATCTGGCATGTCCGGAAAATCTGGGCGACTGGTACTTCACCGGAAACTATCCTACACCCGGCGGTAACAAAGTGGCTTGTAAAGCCTTTATGAACTGGGTAGAAGGAAAGAACGTTCGCGCCTATTGATACTTGACAGATGAAACGCCAGACAGTTGTCATCTTCTACCTTCTCGGAATCTATGTGTTCCTTCAGTTCGCTTGGTGGGGCTATCATTTGATCGAACTTACCACAGAGTTAAAAAAAGCACCAACAGAAACGGCCAAACGAACACTCATGGTATTGGGAGAGGGATTGGTCTTTTTCTTGATTCTTCTTGTGGGGCTTTGGAAAATACGTTCTTCGATCAAAAAGGAACTTCTGCTCGCAAAAAATCAGAATAATTTCCTTTTGTCAGTTACCCACGAATTAAAAACACCTCTTGCCTCATCGCGGCTCATGCTTCAGACTATTCGCAAGCATGATCTCACAGAAGATAAACGAAATGAACTCATTGGAAAGGCGCTTGAAGAAAATCAGCGTTTGGAAGCTTTGATCGACAATATTCTCAATGCAACCCGGCTGGAGCACAAGGCTCTGCAACCTGTCATCGAACGGCTTGATCTCTCGGAAACCATTCTTGAAACAACAGAACGTTTTGAAAAACGCTATCCCCTAACCCCATTTTTATTAAGGATTGAGAAGGGGATTCACGGAAATGCAGACCAGTTCTTTATTGAATGTATGCTCTCTAATCTTCTGGATAACGCCGTGAAATATGGCGCAAATTCGGAAATACTTGTCCAGCTGGAAGCAAAAGGGACTGTCGCAATTCTTACGGTAAGCGATAATGGTCCGGGCATTCCTGACGAAGAGAAAAAAGCGGTATTCGGGAAGTTTTACCGCAGCGGTAATGAAGATACGCGCTCTCAAAAAGGAAGTGGTTTAGGATTATTCATCGTTTCTGAACTTGTCAGACTTCAAAATGGAACTATTCTATTGTCCAGCTCAGAAAATGGCGGTGCTAAATTTCAAGTAACTTTACCTTTATGACAGAACACTTCGGATTGATCATTCTAGATGGTTGGGGAATTGGTAATGGCTCATCCTCAGATGCCATTGCGCATGCAAAAACACCTTTTATGGATAGCCTGTTAAGCAGCTATCCCCATGCGACCTTGAAAACGAGTGGTGAAGATGTTGGACTACCTGAAGGACAGATGGGGAATTCGGAAGTCGGCCATTTGAATATTGGTGCAGGGAGAATCGTATACCAGGAACTCACGCGGATAAACAAATCCATTCGAGACGGTGAATTCTTTCACAATCCGGTTCTTGTGGAGGCGATTGATAAGACACTAAGTGAACACCGCAGTTTACACCTGATCGGACTTGTCTCAAAAGGAGGTGTTCACAGTTCACAGGAACATCTTTATGCTATTTGTCAAATGGCGCATGACCGAGGACTGGACCGCGTTTACGTTCATGCGTTCACAGATGGACGGGATTGTGATCCCAAAAGTGGAGAAGGCTTTATCGCCGAATTGGAGGAAAAACTTAAACATACGACTGGCCGGGTGGTTTCGGTGATCGGCAGGTACTACGCCATGGATCGCGACAATCGCTGGGAGCGGGTAAAAAAAGCATACGATCTTCTTACAAAAGGAGATGGCACAGTATTCAATTCCGCTTTGGAGGGAATCAAAGCCTCCTATGAAGCAGGCGTTACGGATGAATTCATTGAACCGATCTCAATCAGAAATCACGATGAAGATCCTGTTCTCATCAAAGAAAATGACGTCGTTCTATGTTTTAATTTCAGAACGGACCGTCCAAGGGAAATTTCTCAAGTACTCACTCAAAGGGATTTTCCGGAATTCGAAATGAAGGCTATACCGTTGCATTATGTCACTATGACGAATTACGATGCAACGTTCAAGAATGTGCATGTTGTTTTTGAAAAGGACAACTTGTCTAATACGCTTGGTGAAGTACTGGCAAAGCTGGACAGAACACAGGTTCGAATTGCAGAGACGGAAAAATACCCGCATGTCACGTTCTTCTTCAGTGGTGGACGAGAAGAAAAATTTCTCGATGAAGACAGGATCCTGGTAAATTCACCAAAAGTGGCCACCTATGACCTTCAACCAGAAATGAGTGCTCCGGAGGTTAAGGACAAGATTATCGATCACATTCTTTCAGAAAAACCCAATTTCATCTGTTTGAACTTTGCAAATCCGGACATGGTTGGTCACACAGGTGTTTATGAGGCAATTGTCAAGGCAGTTGAAACGGTTGACAGTTGTCTGGGCGAAGTAGTTCGGGCAGGTTTGGATAATGATTATGAGTTTCTTGTCATCGCTGATCATGGCAATGCCGATTATGCGATTAATGAGGATGGTTCCCCAAATACAGCTCACTCACTCAATCCCGTACCTGTCGTTTTGGTGAGTAAAGAAAAAGGGTTGCACCTGAAAGATGGCATCCTGGCTGATGTTGCGCCGACCATTTTACGGAGAGTGGGAATTGCTGCGCCACTTGAGATGACGGGCAATTCGCTTGTTTAAAATTTAACACTTTTAACCGTTTGCTCAAAAGCTTTTGAGGGGCTACCCCCTCAGAAATTAAAATTACCTTGCTCTAACTTTGCCTCGCTTTACTAAATAAAATGCGACAGAACCATGTTGGAGATCAAGCAATTTATTGTTAATTGAGTTAAAACACCACTTTCATGAGAATCAATTTTCTATTGACCCTGCTACTGACGGGCCTTATTTACAATACGAATGCTCAAGGCTGGCAGGCGTCCTATTCAAAAAGCAAATCATTCATTGAGAATATCGGTCAGTTTGATGAGAACGAAAATCAACAAACGGGTCCAATCAAGTTCGCTGTAGATTTTGGGGCTACCCGAATTTTCTTTGGTTCAAAAGGAGTAAGCTATTCGTTCCTGGAAGCTCAAAAAATCCCGAAAGCTGAGCGTGATGCTCTACGTGAAAAAATGAATGCTTATCCTGCAGAAAGAAGAAAATATGAACGTCTGATAGGTAAATTTCTCTTCAAATCAGACGTTGTGAATGTGTCTTGGAAAGATGCATCGTCAAGTGTTATCCTCCAAGGTCAGGAAAGTACCAATGATTACCACAACTACAGTGTAAAAAAAGAAAATGACATGATTGGTTTTTCTGGAGCAAAAGGCTTCAAGAAAATCATATACAAGGATATTTATCCCAAGATCGATATTGAATATACGGTTCATCCTGAAATAGGAATCAAATATGCGGTTATCGTGCATCCGGGTGGTGATGCCAGTATGGTGACTATGAATTTCGATCGTGACCTTTCACTTTTGAACGGTAAACTCAAAATCCCTACACGTTTTGGTGATATTACGGATCATGAGCCAGTTACGTTTTATGAAAACGATGTAAATCATTTCGTCGGATCACGTTTCGTTCAGCAACAGCGTACCATTCGTTTTCAGGTGGATGCTTATGATAGGAACAAAACCCTTGTGATCGATCCATGGACCCAAACACCTGCTTTCAATACCAACTGGGATGTGGTTTGGGAATGCGAGCGAGACGGATCGGGTAATGTCTATATCCTGGGAGGAATTATGCCGATGCAGATCCTGAAATATAATTCTGCGGGTGCGCTTCAATGGACGTATAACACACCTTACGACACTTCAAACGTTTGGCTTGGAACATTTGCTGTGGATAATGCCGGCAACTCTTATGTCACAGCAGGATCATCAGCTCAAATTCAAAAAGTTAGCTCGGCCGGAGCCTTAGTATGGAACAATGCAAATCCCGGTGGTATCTTCACACTGACCGAGTTTTGGACGATTGCTTTTAACTGTGATCAAACAAGACTTGTTATCGGAGGAACGGCAGGTACATTTACGCCAATACCCTGTGTGTATGATGTTAATATGAATAATGGAAATGTGATCTCCAGTCAAAACGTTACCGGTGGTGGTAGCTTAGGGATCCCGCCAAACACTCCAGAGGTCAGGGCAATTAACTCCACAATAAATGGAAAATATTATTTTCTAACAAATGATTCCATTGGTTACATCAGTGATAATTTAAGTTTATGTCCGGGACAAAGTGGCGCATTCAGGGTTACAAATGGCTACAGCATGTCTTACAAGTGTGAAGATTTCCGAGCTGACAATTCAGGAATTGAAGCCATTGCCTATTACAACGGATTTATTTTCGTGAACCGAGGTACTCGTCTCGACAAACGAGACTTTAATACTGGTGCTATCCTTCAATCTGCCACGATTCCCAATGGAGGCTGGACTTCTACGTTGGGACAAAATGTCACTCAAAACAGTGGAATATCCATAGACGACTGCGGCAATATCTATGTTGGTTCTAAAACGGGTGTTTACAAGTTTGACCAGACGTTAGCGCAAACAGGATCTTATGCCACAACCTTCAGGGTCTATGACGTTGAAGTGAATACAAATGGCGAAATCATTGCGTGTGGAGGAAATGGTGATTACAACTCAACATCACGTAGTGGCGGTGTTCAAACCTTTGCAGCATCAGCTTGTGCACCGATTGCCTTTACATGTTGCGATGCCAGTATTTGTGATCCGGGAACGTTGTGTGTAACAGATTCTCCGATTACACTTTCTCCGGGTACATCCGGCGGAACATGGTCTGTTTCTCCAGCAACTACCGCTCTTAATACGAGTACAGGAGTGTTCAATCCTGCCACTGCCGGAGCGGGCACATACACTATTACTTACACACTGGCCTGTGGCTCAGGTTCCGTGACACTAACAGTTAACCCCTGCACTTCTTTGCAGGTATGTGAAGAAACAAACGGTGATTTTACGGTATCGAATGGGTCTGGTAATTACACCTGGCAAAGCTGGCAAAGTACTACGACCACATCCAATGATTGCGCTGCTTGCGGCGGGTCTTTGATAGGCGGCTTTTTCTGTAGCGTACCTCTCCCGTGCACACTGACAACAAATGGGTGGGTAACATATTCAACTTCAGCGACAGCGACACCTCCGGCAGGTGCTACCCAAATTCAAGTATTTGATGATGCGGGAGGGTCACTTGTCATTAATGATCTTAATTCTATCATTGCGTGTGGATCAGATCCATGTGCAGGGGTAACCATCACGGTCAATACCACACCAACAAACGTTTCTTGTTTCGGAGGATCGAATGGTGCTATTACAGCATCGGCTAGTGGTGCATCCGGCGCATTCACTTATTCCTGGTCGCCTTCAGGTTCGGGTGCTACACTGAGTAATCTCACCGCAGGAACTTACACTGTAACGGCAACAAGTACGAGCGGCTGTACTGGAACAGCTTCTGTTACGATTACACAACCAGCCTCTGCCGTCAGTGCGACAACCAGTTCAACAGCAACGAACTGTGGCGCAAGCACTGGAACGGCTACAGCGAATGCCAGTGGTGGAACCAGTCCTTACACCTATTCATGGTCTCCTTCAGGAGGTTCAGCGGCAACTGCAACCAACCTTGCGGCAGGAACTTATACCGTAACTGTAAGCGACGCGAACAGTTGTACAACGACATCTTCGGTAAGTGTATCAACGAATAATGGTCCGACCATATCGCTTAGTTCCTCAAGCAACGTATCATGTAATGGTGGAACGAATGGATCCGCAACCGTTTCAGGTTCTGGTGGCACCGGGACATTGACTTATAGCTGGACTCCTGGTGGACTTTCAGGAGCTACGCAATCATCGCTTGCAGCAGGCACATACACCGCAACCGTAACGGATGGCAGTGGTTGTTCGAACAGTGTGCCGGTAACCATTACTGAACCGAGTGCAATTACAATCACACAAGGAACTATCACACCAGCCAACTGTGGAGTGAGTGACGGAGCAGCAACCGTTTCAGCTTCCGGTGGAACAGGAACATTGAGTTATGCATGGTCTCCAACAGGAGGTTCTGCCGCAACGGCAAGTAATATCCCGGGTGGTTCGTATACAGTTACTGTCACCGATCAAAATGCATGTACCTCAACACTTGGAGTTGTCGTCAATACGATCGGTGGGCCAACTATTACGGTTGCAAGTCAAACCAATGTTTCTTGTAATGGTGACAATGATGGTGCTGCATCAGTTACTGTAACCGGAGGAACGAGTCCGTACACCTATGCGTGGACACCTTCGGGAGGTACAGCTGCAGCTGCAACTGGTTTAAGCGCCGGCACATATACAGTAGCAGTAACGGATGCCACAAGTTGTATCGGTTCAGCAACAGTAACGATCACAGAGCCTTCAGCTTTGAGTGCAACAGCAACAGTTACTCCAGCTGAATGTGGCAGTACGAATGGATCGATTGCATTGTCGGTTTCAGGCGGAACAGCTCCATACACCTATTCATGGTCTCCTTCTGGAGGATCGGCAGCTACAGCCTCAAACCTGGCGCCGGGCAGTTATACCGGTACAGTAACCGATGCCTCTGGCTGCACGACGACAAGTGCAAGCACAGTTTCTACAACCGGCTCCCTTACCATTACAGCGACACCTGATATTTCTACGATCAATCAGGGAGATACAGTATCTATATCGGCTTCAGGAGCAACGAGCTACACCTGGACACCGACTTCAGGTTTAAGCTGTACCACCTGTCCTAACCCTGATGCTTCTCCAGCTCAGTCAACAAACTATGTAGTTACTGGAAGTGATGCTTCGGGATGTACAGGCACTGCATCCGTAACAATTATCGTTATTGAAGATTGTGGTGAACTTTACGTTCCTACAGTATTTGCACCGAACGGCTCAAGTGGAAATCCGGAAAATCAGAGATTGTGTGTTTATGGAAATTGCATCTCCTCTTTGAGCTACACCGTTTATGATCGTTGGGGGAATAAGGTTTTTGAAACAACAACAACCGATCTTTGCTGGGATGGTATGTACAAAGGAAAAGAACTCAATGCGGGTGTTTTTGCCTACAAACTAATTGTGACGCTGCACAATGGCGATTACAAGGAAGAATCCGGTAATGTAACGTTAGTACGATAAAACTCAATATATTTAAACCTATGAAAAAGTTTTGGTCTCTCATTTTTAGTGCAATGCTTTCACTGTTGAGTTTGGAAGTAAGTGCACAGGATGTCCATTTTTCACATGTGGAATTTTCACCCCTGACCTTGAATCCTGCGCTTGCAGGTGCTCTCTCACCCATGCAGGGAATCGTGAATTACCGCAGTCAGTGGCGAAGCGTGGCAACGCCATACAAAACCATTGCCGCTTCTTTTGACGCCCGATTTAATGAAAAAAAGCGCGATAAAAAAGGCATTATCGCAGGTGGATTGAATTTCTTCAATGATCAATCCGGCGACCTTAAAATTGTTTCCAATAACGTAAATGTCAATCTTGCTTACCATCTGATTATTGATCGAAACAGCACCATAGGTCTGGGATTATACACAGGTTTCGGCCAACGCTCTATCAACCCGAATGCAGGAAGATGGGGTTCGCAGTATGTCAATGGCGCCTATGATGCTAGTGCAGCTCCGGGTGAAGTTTTCAATAATTCCAGCTTTACTTATCTTGATGCAGGATCTGGCTTGGTGTATACCTACAAGAAAAATGCGGGATACATGACACAGAATAATCAATTTGCCATTAATGCCGGTGTAGCGGCTTACCATGTTAACCGGCCAAAATATTCCTTCGCGGGACAGGGTGATGAAAAATTGTACATGCGGTATTCGGCTTTTGTGAACGCAGTGATTGGCATTCAAAATACAAGAGGATCATTCCTTCCGGGAGTATATTTTCAAAGACAGGCAACACAAAATGAACTGTATTTTGGAACGTACTACAAATATTTACTCAATGAAGGATCAATGGTGACCGGTTTTACAAGACCCATGGCTCTGTATCTGGGAGTCTTTCACCGATTCAAGGATGCTTTTGTTGGAAAAGTGATGTTTGAATACGACTGTTATTCTATGGGATTTGCCTATGATATCAATGTATCCGGACTTAGAACAGTATCCAACGCCAAAGGAGGATTTGAATTATTCTTACGCTACAATCTTGGCGACGGAGGTGGATTCCGTTCACGAATTTAAAACGTTAGATTACTACTTGCTTAGATGAACAAGGGCTGCTTCTGTAGCCCTTATTTTTTTAACCTTTTCAAGATGGCTGTCGTTGAGAATCCTTCAACAAGAGGTATGGCTTTGACAACACCACCAGCTGCAATAACTTCTTTCGATCCCACGATGTACTTTTTGGATGTTTCAGCAGTTTCAGCGGGATCGTAATCAGCGCCCTTTACCAAAACATCTGGTCGCAGCGTTTGAATTAATTCCAATGGTGTATCCGCATCAAAAAGAACGATCAGGTCAACAAATCCCAACGCTGCCAGGATCATCGCTCTGGACAGTTCACTATTCACCGGTCTGTCATCGCCTTTACCTTGTCGCTTCACGGAGGCATCAGTATTTAGTCCAACGACCAAATGATCCCCTTCATCTGAGGACTGCGCAAGGTAGGTTACATGTCCCTCATGCAGAATATCAAAACAGCCATTGGTAAAAACAACTTTTTCATCTGTACGTTGCCATTCTCGGACTATTTCAACAGCTATCTCTTTTGAAACAATCTTGTTTTGTATTTCATGGAGCGTCTTCATGCTATTCCGTATAGTTTTTAGGCAACAACCAAAGTGAGATCAGCCCTAACAGTATCATCAGTATGGTTTGGGTCGCCCAAATCAAAAGCCCAAGTGCATTTCCCACGGCCTGCGCATCTGTCGGATGATCTTTTTGAAGATAAAAGGTCACAACCATACCCACAAGTAACGGATAAGTTCCAATACCACCATTGGTAAACGTAATTCCCAGTGATCCCGCTATGAAACCCAATAAAATTCCTGCAAAAGGAACATCAGCAGTTTGATCAAGCGAATAAAAAGGCAAAGCGAACATCAGAATATACGAAAGCCAGATAAGAAATGTATGAAATAGATAAGCAAGAGGTTTGCCGCAAGTAAATATAGAGAATACCCCCTTCAGCACTCCCGAAACAAAATCTTTGAACTTCTGTCTGAATCCTTCTTTGAACAGAACAAGGTATGCAAAGAGAACGCCACCTGACAATACAATACCATAGATGAGGTACTTCCAAGGAAATCCACCTTTATCTGTCGAAACAGCATTGCCAAACTGCGATTGGATCTGCTCTTTGATTGTCACGAAATCTCCCCAACCCAGCATTGCTGTAACCAAGGCTACAAGACCCAACATCACCAGATCTACAGCACGTTCAGCGATGATCGTCCCGAAAGAACTTGAGAAAGGGACGCCGTCGGACCTGTATAACATTGCAGATCTGGATGCCTCTCCTGCCCTTGGAATCGTAAGGTTGACAATATATCCGATAAGAATGGCGTGGTATCTGTGCCAGAACGGCGTTTGATATCCCAGTGGTTCAAGTACGTAGCCCCAACGCCAAGCCCTTGACAAGTAGGCTGCAAATCCAAGCATCAGCGATAAGATTATCCAGAAATAATTCGCTTCAAGCAAGGCTTGGTAGAAAAGTTCTTTGGCCTTTGGATCCATCCCCGAGAAGAATACCCAAAAAAGATAAACTCCCAACAGCAATGGAAGAACCGTTTTAACGAGTGTCAGAACGGTTTTCTTGAGCATCAGTCAATAAGATTTGTTGTTTCGTCCGGGAAGACCAGAGATGGTTTAAACTGTTTGGCTTCTTCAAACTCCATATACCCATATCCAATGATAATGATCACGTCACCCACCGCAACTCGACGCGCTGCAGGTCCGTTTAAACAGATCGTTCCTGTCTTTCTTTCGCCTTTGATCACATAAGTTTCGAAGCGCTCACCATTGTTGATGTTTACGATCTGAACGCGTTCTCCTTCAATGAGGTTCGACGCCTCCATCAATTCTTCATCAATCGTAATACTGCCGATGTAATTGAGATCTGCCTGCGTTACTCTTACTCTATGGATCTTTGACTTAACTACCTGTATCAACATGTGCCGGATAATTCGAAGGACAAAAGTAAGCGAATTTTCTTTCTATGGAACAGATTCCGGGTCCGCTTACCTACAAGACATATTATCTATTAAACGCACCTCGCCGCAATAAGCTGCAATACAACAGGAGCTATGCGTACTCCAGGTGTCATCGAGAGGTCGAAATGTCAGGTCATCGACCAGTTCAAGGTATTCCAGTTTCAGATTTCCTTCGGCAAACATTTCAAGCGCTCTATTTTTAACCTCTTGCGGTGTAAGCTTCTTGCTCCATTCAACAATAGAAATCAAAGTCTTATAAATGATGAGAGCGTCCGCTTTCTGCTGCTCGTCCAAACGAAGATTACGACTACTCATGGCAAGACCGCTTTGTTCCCGAAGGGTATCGCATCCAACAATTGAAATATTGAAATCGATTGCACTGGTCATGAGACGTATGACTGCAAGTTGTTGCAGGTCTTTCCTGCCAAAATAAGCAACATCGGGCTCAACAATCTGAAATAAATTCCTCACCACATGAACTACGCCCTGAAAATGTCCCGGGCGGTATGTGCCCTCTAACACCCTGTCCAGTCCTTTCAGGTCAATAGGTTCAAAGAAATCGTCGTCAGGATAGATCTCATGAACCTCAGGCGCAAAAAGAATCAGTTGGAAATTCAGTGTTCTCAGCGTTTCAATATCTCGATCCAGCATTCTCGGATAAAGTGCAAGATCCTGCTGATTGTTAAATTGAGTGGGGTTGACAAAAATACTTACCACCACGACATCGTTTTCAGTGTATGCTTTCTTTATGAGATTCAGATGTCCTTCGTGCAGAGCTCCCATCGTTGGCACAAATCCAATAGTTTTTCCTTCAGACCTAGCGAACTGAATCTCTCTCCGAAGCGAAGAAGCTTTACTATGGCCATTAACCGTTTCCATCAACATGGACAAAACTATTCCTTTTTGTGAATGCTGCGCTTTTTTTCCTTAATTTTGTGGCGTTTTAAGACCCACAACTTCAGAATGGAGAAAAAGAAAATACTTTTTGTTTCTCAGGAGATCTATCCTTTCTTACCAAAAACAGAACTCTCGAATACAGCTAGAAGACTTCCTCAGGGAATCCAGGAATCCGGAAAAGAGATTCGTGTTTTTACACCACGCTTTGGCAGCATCAATGAACGCAGACATCAGTTGCATGAAGTGATTCGCCTATCCGGAATGAACCTGATCATTGATGATACTGATCATCCGTTGATCATCAAGGTAGCTTCTATTTCTGCTGCGCGGATGCAGGTATACTTTATTGATAACGATGAGTTTTTCAGAAGAAAAAATACCGTAACCGACGATAAAGGAGCTTACTTCAGTGACAATGATGAACGTGCGATGTTCTTTTGCCGCGGGGTTCTTGAAACAGTCAAAAAACTTGGATGGCAGCCTGATGTGATTCATTGCCATGGCTGGATGACGGCACCAATGTCATTGTACATTAAAAAATTGTACAATAAAGACCCTCATTTTGCGGATACAAAAGTGGTATACAGCATCTACGATGATGCGTTTACACCTGATTGGGATGCTCGCTTTGCAGAAAAACTTGCTTTTGACGGGTTTGACAAAGAGGTTACAGATCAATTGACGGACACAAGTCACACCAATATTACTCGTGTTGCTATCAAATATTCAGATGGTGTCAACGTTTCAAGTGAAACACTAACGCCTGAACTCAAAGCAGTATTTGATGAGGCCACGTGTTTGAAACAAGAGTTTGTTCCAGAAGAACAGCAGGTTAAGGTGATGTCGGACTTTTTTAATAAGATCATTGAAGCACCTGTGCTCATATAAGCTAAATTCATTGGATTCGATGAGGTGGCGGAAGGTTTCTATACTTTCCGCTACTTTTTTCTTATCTGTATTCGTTTTGATATCGTGCAAGAAACGTGAAACTAATGTAGGCAATCAGGTTCTTGATCCCAATGCATTACTTTCTTCTTCACAAGTCGATACATTCCAGTTAACCACCTTTACCATAGCGGAAGATTCTATTATTTCCGACAACCCGGCTTTTGCACTTCTTGGATCATACAATGATCCGAAGTTCGGTCCAGTGAATGCCAACTTCTACACGCAGCTCAGACTTTCAGGAATCAATCCGAATTTCGGAGACATCTCTCAAATCACCATTGACTCTGTGATGCTGGGACTTGAATACGCCGGATACTACGGTGAATTTTCACCTCAAACTGTTGAAGTTTACGAAATGACTGAATCGATCTATCTGGATAGCACCTATTATTCTTTCAGCACGAAAACAACCAGTACAACAGATCTTGTTGAGCCAGGATACGGCACATTCACACCTGATCCGGAAGGAATAACTGTGATCGGAACGGACACCGTCAAAACACAGCTTCGGATTAAACTCAAGAATTCTCTCGGACAACAGTTCATTACTGAAGCATCATCCAGCGGAACGAATTTCAGCTCAAATGATAACTTTTTAAGTTATTTCAAAGGTCTGCATGTGCGCGTGAACAATGGCTCCCAATTATCTGGGAAAGGCGGCGTGTTTTATTTCAACATCAATGCTCCTTTATCGAAGCTTACGGTGTATTACTCGCAGGCCGGAGATCATAAAACGTTCGACTTCCTGATCAATTCAGAATGTGCTGACTTCAATCATGTGGATATCAGTAATGCTGGAAAACCTGTTGAAAATGTGATCAATGATACGATCAGCGGGCTGAAAGAATATTACGCACAATCCTTCAAAAGCAGGGCGGTGGTTAAGATTCCTGGAATGAAGAAAATTCCGGCTAAAGCAATCATTCAAAAAGCTGAACTCATACTTCCCGTGCAATACCAGACAGGTGCGAAATACCTGCCACCTGACGAGATCTCGATTGCCGTTCGATTGGATGGAAAACTTGCGGGTATTGGCGTTTACGGAATCTATGATTATGCATTCAAACAATATTCTGCGAACATTCGAAGTTACCTACAAGCTCTGGTAACCGGAGAAATCGGAACTGACGAATTGATCTTATCGCCCCGATTGTTCATTACTTCTTCAGATCGTATCATCTTCAATGGACCGAATACGGTCAACAAAAAGAAACCGAAACTAGTAGTTACCTATACAACTTTTTGATCATGTGTGGAATTGTAGCTTACATTGGACATAAACAAGCATATCCGATCATTCTGAAAGGACTGAAAAGACTTGAATACCGCGGATATGATAGTGCCGGAATTGCCTTATTAAATGAGGGATCTATCAATCTCTACAAACGTCAAGGAAAAGTTTCCAATCTTGAGGAATTTGCTGCAGCACATGATCTGAATGGCTTTTCTGGAATTGGACATACGCGTTGGGCCACACACGGAGCCCCGAATGACATCAATGCACACCCGCACATGTCCATGGAAGGAGATATTGCCTTGATCCACAATGGCATTATTGAAAATTATGACAGCCTTAAAAAGGAACTGATCAGCAAAGGATATGTGTTCAAAAGTGAAACGGATACAGAAGTTCTGGTTCATTTGATCGATCATATCAGTAAGCATGAAAATGTCTGGTTTGGCGAGGCACTTCGGATCGCTTTATCCCATGTTGTTGGTGCTTATGCCATTGTCGCTATATCGAAAGCATATCCAAACAGGTTGGTGGCTGCAAGAAAAAGTAGTCCGCTTGTAGTTGGTGTTGGTACAGAGGGTGATTTTTACCTTGCTTCAGACGCTACCCCTATCGTAGAATACACGAAAAAAGTTGTCTATCTGGATGATGAAGAGATTGCTGTCATTGACCTTAAAGATGGGTTAAAATTGTATAATATCGCCGATCAGGAAAAGACTCCTTATTTCCAACAATTGGAACTGGAACTGGAAGCCCTTGAAAAAGGAGGTTACGAGCATTTCATGTTGAAGGAAATCCATGAACAGCCACGTTCCATTCACGATTGTTTCAGAGGCCGGCTTAATGCGTTAGAAGGATGGGTTTCTCTTGGAGGAATACGTGATTATGAGCAAAAGATGATTCAGTCCAATCGTTTGATCATCGTTGCCTGTGGTACCTCCTGGCATGCCGGATTGGTTGGAGAATATCTCATTGAAGACCTTGCACGCATCAATGTTGAAGTAGAATACGCCAGTGAATTCAGGTATCGGAATCCGATCATCAATGAAAACGACGTCGTCATAGCGATTTCGCAATCGGGTGAAACAGCCGACACACTTGCCGCTCTTGAACTGGCGAAGTCCAAAGGAGCAACTATTCTGGGTATTTGCAATGTTGTCGGTTCGTCAATTTCAAGGATCACAGATGCCGGTTCCTATACGCACGCAGGACCTGAAATCGGGGTTGCCTCAACGAAAGCCTTTACAGCACAAGTTACTGTTCTTACGCTCATGGCACTTTCGCTGGCGCATAAAAAGGGAACTATCAGCGAAAGTGATTTCCGAACACTCCTGACAGAACTCGAAGCAATCCCGGAAAAGGTTAAAAAAGTACTTGAAACAAACGATAAGATCTTAAGCATCGCAGAGGAATACAAAAATGCTCAAAATGCCTTGTATCTCGGAAGAGGTAGCTCGTTCCCTGTAGCGTTGGAAGGTGCCTTAAAACTGAAAGAAATATCCTACATACATGCCGAGGGTTATCCTGCCGCGGAAATGAAACATGGTCCGATCGCTCTAATTGATGATGCCATGCCTGTTTTTGTGATCGCTACGAAAGGCAATTCCTACGAGAAGGTTGTTTCCAATATACAAGAAGTCAAAGCCAGAAAAGGTAAGATCATTGCCATTGTGACGGAAGGAGATATCTCAGTGAAAGAAATGGCGGATCACGTTATTGAGATTCCTGAAACAAACGAATTCCTGGTTCCACTTTTGGCAACGGTTCCATTGCAATTGCTTTCTTATCACATTGCTGTCATGCGTGGCTGTAACGTAGATCAACCGAGAAACCTCGCGAAAAGCGTTACGGTAGAGTAAAGAACGTCTGCTATTTCAGGTAATACGCTGTTTGACCTTCCTGTCCATAGCCAACAACGAGCTTACCTGCAAACAATCGGAAACCGAAATTAGATCCGTCTTCGGCACTCATGCCATATAGATCTGCGGAATTTCCATAGGCAGTGATCTCCACGTTGATAAAATAGAATTTAGCGCCATTCTTGTTCTTCACCTGAATTCCATAGGTATTGTAGGATGAAATATAACCATAGGAAATTTCAAGGCCATTAGAAGAATTTACAAAGGTCTTCCCTTCCATGTATGAGATCACCTCTGAATCATCGGTAAAAGGCTCAGATTGGGCAAAGACAACAAGATTAAACAGGAAAAAAAGTGGTAGTAGGAACGTTTTCATATGTTAAAAGTACCATTTATTTGCACAAAAAAAGAGGTCTCTGATGAAACCTCTTTTCAGAAATGCTAGATCAGCTATTATTTAACGATCTCTATTCGTTCAACGCGTTTTGTATCCTGACCCACAAAATGTACAGCATAAATACCGGCGGCACATTTAGAAAGATCAAGCGTCATTTTTGCAGACACGTTCCAACGTTGGATTAATCGGCCTGACTGGTCGTACAATTCAACCAGTTTGTAAGAAGACAAATCACTTCCTTCAATATTCAGGATATTTCCGACAGGGTTAGGATACAACGATAAATGTTGAAGATCTTCCTCTGTCACTGAAGCACATGAGTTCACGGTGATGTTCGAAACAGCCGAAGCTGAGCATCCATTTTGGGTATAACTGTATGTGATTGGGAAGGTACCGGAACCCGCTGTTGCCGGATTGAACATACCTCCGCTCACACCCGTACCGCTGTACGTTCCTCCCGCAGGTGAACCTCCTGAGAGTGTTACCGGAGCCCAGTTCGCACAAACGCTGGTCAAAGGAGCCATTGTTACAGTTGGAGTTTGATTCACCGTTACCGTAAACGTCTGTGGTGTTCCTGTACAACCGTTCAATGTAGGTGTAACCGTAACATTGGAAATACCCGCTGCTGACGGTGTAAAGGAGGCAATATTTCCTGTTCCTGTAGCTGCCAAACCGTAACCTGTATTGTCATTGGTCCAGCTATAGGTAGATGAGCCGCTTGATCCAGTGAAAACTATTGCTTGAGAGGCCGTACCCGTACAGAATGTCTGTGATCCCGGACTATTGACCGTTGGTGGACTTGTTACGGTTGCAACAACTGTAACCCTGCTGGAAGTACAACCGCCCGACGTCGTTTCAGCGTAATAGGTGGTAGTAGTGCTGATCACAGGTGTTGTGTAGGAATTGCCCGTGGCAATTGCAGTGCCTCCTGTGGCAACCGTATACCAGCTCACCGTACCCGACGATGGAGTAACACCAAGTGTCACTGCACCAGATCCACAGACACTTGCAGGAAAAGTACTGGCAATGGTAGGCGCTGCATTTACCGTGATCCCAGTTGAGGCAGTGGCTGAACAACCGCTGGCATTGGTATAGGTATAGGTTACGGTTGTTGTACCTGCACCAGCAATTCCAGGATTGAAAGTTCCAGCACTAACACCGGTACCGGAATACGTTCCACCGGCAGGTGAACCGCCTGTGAGTGTTATAGGTGCAGCTGTTGCACAAATTGCAGCGATAGGGGATTGTGTGACCGTTGGATTGGCACCAACTACAATACTTTGCGTAGTCGTATTCGATCCGTTGGCATTCGTTGCAACAAGTGTTACAGTGTATGTGCCAGGTGTAGCCCAACTTACGGAAGGGTTTTGAGATGTACTCGTGGCCGGAGTTCCGCTCGGGAAAGTCCAGCTGTACGAAGTTGGATTACCTGTTGAGGTACTTGTAAACTGAACTGTTTGACCGACACAAGCTGTACCCGTCGGCGAAGAGGTGAAACTTGCCGTTGGAGCAGTTGGAGCAGCCACTCCGGTGATGTTGATGTTATCAATATAAAGGGCATTACCATAAGCAGCGAGATTCCTGAAAGCCAGCATTACACCATTGAGCCCAATATAGGAGTTCAAACTCACTGTCTCCGTTCGCCATTGTGCAGAAGTTGGTGTAAACAGGGTGGTTTGAGCTGCGGCAGTTGGTAAATTACCTGTTGCGACTGTTGCTCCCGTTTTGCTGTATACGTTTGTCCATGTCGTTCCACAATCCGTTGAGATTGCCACTTCCAGACCGTCAACATAGGTGGTATTGTACGCTGCATAAGCCACACTGAACGTCAATTGGGCACTCGAAAATCCGGTAAAATTGAGCTTCGGTGTACGCATCTCATCCGTGTTTCCGGCGTCATTGACATTAAAATTGTCAAACCACATGGAATTACCGGCGGTTGGTGTAACGCCTGTAGCCGTGTTCAAACGCCATGAAGTATCACCTGCGTCCACATTGATAAGTGTCCAGCCTGTTGGAGGAAAGGTGGCTCCGGTAAATCCTTCAGAGAAAGGTAACGATTGACCTGATACAGGAACAACTGTAACATAATTTGTCTGAGTCGAGGTATTTGAACCATTGGAGTTTGTCGCAACCAATGAAACCGTATACGTTCCTGCTGTAGCATACGTCACCACAGGATTCGTTGCTGTTGAGGATGCAGGAGATCCACCTGTAAATGTCCATTGATATGAAGTAGGCACTCCTGAAGATGTATTTGTAAAGGTTACAGATTGCCCCTCACAAATTGTCGTCGAGTTGGCTGAAAAAGATGCCACCGGTACTGTTGGTACATTGCTGTACAAATCACTATCCCAGGTACCTCTACCAAAAGTAGCAGCACGCAAGCGACCTGTTGCATAATAAATTTCAAGGTCACGTACTGACACATTAGGCAAACCGGCATCAAAAGCAATCCAAGCACTGGAATTATCCTTGTAATAAACCCCCAGATCTGTACCGACATAAACAGCATCCGATGCCGAACCATTTGAGTAAACGATACAGTTCACAGGAATATTCGGTAGACCTGTAGAAATGTTTGTCCAGGATGTACCGCCATTTGTAGACTTATACACTTTGCTTGTCGCACCATATCCCGAATAAGTGACAAATACGATATTCGGATCTGTATTTGAAACGGTCACACCAGTTGGAGAAACAGTGGTTGGCAACCCTGTCGAAACAGCCGTAAAACTCGTTCCTCCGTTCGTCGATTTTGACACACCATTGGCGCCTGCCTTAACCGCATAGATCACTTGGTTGTTGCTCGGAGCAATGACGAATTCAAGAATATTTCCTGTTCCTGTTGGAGTACCCAATGCGCTCCAGCTTGTCCCGGAATTGGTTGTTTTGTAAAGGGCAGATCTTCCACCCGCATAGAGTGTTGTTGCCGTAACAGGGTCCTGATGCCATACACACAACCATTCCTCTGATCCTGTTCCTGCCGAAAGACCAGTGGTGATAGATGTCCAACTCGTTCCTCCGTTTGAGGATCTGTAATAATCACCATAAACATAGGATCCATAGATGACATTATTGTTTGTGCGATCAATAAAGCCTTCCATACCGTCACCACCATACACCTGTGTCCAGGTTGTGCCGTTCATTTTGTTCGTTCCGTTATCCTGATGACCTGAAACGAGTAACGTTGCATTACTTGTGGATAATCCAATCCTATATTGCTGCGCGATAGCCAGGTTATTACTGATATCGGTGTAGGTGCTACCTGAATTCGTTGACCGGAAAATCCCTCCGTCGCACGCAGAATATACGGTTGTCCCCGAACCCGGAAGGAACTGGATATCGTGAATATCCGCATGAACGTATGGTTTGCTGTAACTTCCTGTCCAGTGTGAATTTAATGTAAAGGTTGTTCCTCCATTCGTACTCTTCCACATATTAACACCGCCTGTGTAAACCTCTTCGGCATTCGTCGGTGATGCAGCAAGTGCTACGTCGTACCAGCCCTGTCCACCTGTATCTGCGCCATTATCCCATCCCATGATGTTATTCGAACCGGACAACGACATTCTGGTCGTGAAACTGGCGCCACTATCCGTTGAGCGAAGCACTGCCTGAAAACCATTATTTGTGGACTCTGTAGCTAATGCATACACATACGCCGAATTGGCAGCAGTCACTGCCAGTGCAATTCGTTGAACATTAGTCAACGAGGTTGTTATTGCTGTCCAGGTGACACCTCCATCTGTTGATCTTTTAATCGATGTTCCAGACGCATACACCGTATTCGGATCTCCGGGTTTAAACTCAGCATCGATGGTTCCAAACGAACCTGTTGGGTTTGACCAACTCGTACCGCCATTCGTTGTACGGAAAATACCGGCATTACTAAAAGCCATTAGAATACTCGGGTTGGTTGGATTGATCAATAAACGACCGATAGAACGGTATTGATTTGACGTCCAGGTAAGGCCAGTAGTGTTCCAGGTTACCCCTCCATCGGTTGACTTCAAAACTCCTATACTGTAGGTGTCCCCGCCATCACTATCCCCGGTGGCCAGATACATCGTTTGGCTGTTTGTAGGATCTATAGCAAGATCAGATACACCAATGATCGATAATTGATCTGTATTGGTAGTCCAGGTGGCACCTGCATCTGTTGATTTCCACAAACCACCATCAGGAGCCCCAACATAAATTATAGAGGAGTTTGAAGGATCAAATCTTATAAAATTGAGTCTACCTGCTCCACCACCGGTCGGCTTACCCGTAGGACCCATTAAGGTCCAGTTTCCGGAAGTAGATTTTGGAATTCCTGCTGCAGCCTGAGCAAGTTCCCATTGACGATAATTGGTATATGTCTGGGAAGGAAGCGACATATCCCCGGTTGGATAGACCCTTGGAGCCATGTAGGCCTCCCATCGGCGGAATGCTTTGTAACCCTTGCCTTTTTCTATGGTTTTACCTGCCCAATAGCTGTTAAATTCAGCCTGAACCTCATAAAAATTAACGTTGGGATCGTGCATCATTTCTACCCAACGTTGCATTGTTTGGGCTGAGATGTTAGAGAATAGTAGTAGTGATAGGATAACTGTTACGTTCAATTTCCATTTCATAGTTGCATGTTTAGAGGCAGAAAATTAAGAAACGTGTTGGATAATAGAAAACATTTCCGTCTTTATTTTTAATCATTCTAATTAAGTACCTGCAAGACAGCCTATTTTTTGAAAAAGAAATAAACGGCGGCAATTAAACAAACAAATCCAACGAAATGATTCCAGCGAAAAGTTTCATTCTTGAAGAAGACCAACGCGAAGATCACAAAGACAACCAGGGTAATGACTTCCTGGAGCACTTTCAATTCCATCAGTGAAAACGGTCCGCCATGCTCTTTGAAGCCCAGCCGGTTTGCAGGAACCTGAACACAATACTCAAAGAATGCTATTCCCCAACTGATCAGGATGAGCGTGAGCCACCCCCACCCCGAGATCTTCTTCTCGTCTGAAAAACGCAAATGTCCATACCATGCGAACGTCATGAAGATGTTCGATAAAACCAGTAATCCGATACTTACAATTGCTCTCATATTCTTTTTTCTTCAAATAAAAGGAAATAGTATAGCTTTACCAAACGATGAGCAAGACCTCTGAACCCTCAAATGATTTCTTTAATGATGTCTATGACGTTGTGCGATTGATCCCTCAGGGTCATGCCACCAGTTACGGAGCTATTGCGCGCTATCTCGGTGCATCCAGATCCTCACGCATGGTCGGTTGGGCAATGAACGCGTCACATCGATTACAAGATATTCCCGCACATCGCGTATTGAATCGTAATGGCGTTTTGACCGGAAAGCATCACTTCACGGCATCTGATGACATGCAGCGACTTCTCGAATCGGAAGGGATTGTAGTCGTGAATGACCAGATCCAAAACTGGAAAGAAGTTTTCTGGGATCCTTCTGTTGCATTACAACTTCCCTGACTTCTTGATGTGCTCAACGGGAATTCATGTTAATTTTACCCTATGATCTTAGTCACCGGAGGTACCGGACTATTGGGAAGTCATCTTCTTTTGCAGCTTACCAGAGAAGGAAAGTCTGTTCGTGCTCTTTTTCGTAACTCTACACGTATCGATCGTGTTAAAGATCTCTTCAAGTTTTACGAACCTGATCATTTTGAACGTTTTTTCGCACTGATCACCTGGGCAGAAGGTGATATACTCGACCTCCCTTCCTTAGAAGAAGCCATGCAAGATGTGACGGACGTTTACCACTGCGCCGGACTGGTTTCATTTGCGACAAGTGATTTCAAAAAAGTCATGAAGATCAATCGTGAAGGGACCGCTAATATGGTCAATTGTGCCCTCCATGCAGGAATCCGTAAATTTTGTCATGTGAGTTCTACTGCAGCCATTGGCTATACAGAAAACGGCTTGACCAATGAACTCGTTACCTGGAAAAATGGTCCGGAAGTGAGTGGTTATTCAGTCTCCAAATATTCCGCTGAAAAAGAAGTTTGGCGAGGAATTGAAGAAGGATTGAATGCCGTCATCGTCAATCCATGTGTGATCTTTGGCGCCGGCAACTGGGACGAAAGTTCGCTTGCTATTTTCAGATCTGTCGAAAAAGGACTTTCCTTCTACACGCCGGGAGCTAACAGTTTTGTGGATGCCAGAGATGTAGCGGAAATCATGATGCGACTCATGGACAGCGACATCAGCAGCGAACGTTTTCTATGTACAGGAGAAAATATGTCATTCCGGGAACTGACCTCCAGAATTGCACGAAAAATGAACAAAAAAGAGCCCGCTGTGGCCACACCCCGATGGCTTGCGGGAATCGGATGGCGATTCGCTGCTTTGCTTGGACTTCTTTCCGGTAAAAAGCCGATGATCACAAAAGACACGGTATCCTCTGCATACAAGACGATCGCCTACGACACTTCGAAGGTCAGATCTGCCCTCGGATTTACCTTCAGAACAGCTGATGACACGATCCAGAACACACTTGACGGCAGGATTCGTTGAACAATACACAAAATGAGGTGTTTTCAATCAAGGTGAATGAGCTTAAACAATATCTACTCAAGCAAAAGAATACGATTCTTATTGCTGTTCTCATCATCTTTTACAGCGTTGGTACCGTAGGCACTCAACTTCCGGCTCATCGCGCTTTTTTCCTGGGACTTTCGGATTTCAACCTGCTTTTGACCTTTGTTATTGCGCTTTTGGCCTTCGAAAAGCTGAATTTGAAGGAGATCTTCTTCCTGGTTATTTGTTACCTGGCAACGATGTCAGCCGAATGGATCGGTACTTCGACGGGGTTGTTATTTGGCTCCTATTTTTATGGGCAGAATCTGGGGGAAACAGTCGTTGGAGTTCCATTGGTCATCGGATTGAATTGGTGGATCCTGATCATTGCTGCATCTTCCATCACGGATTATTTCAAACTCAAACCTCTTGTTTCCGCCCTCGTTGGCGCATTACTCATGACCTTGTTGGATGTCATCATGGAACCGGTTGCCATCAAGAGTGATTTCTGGCATTGGGAAAATGAGCAAATTCCAATGTACAACTACGTGTGCTGGTTTCTTCTCACCTTCATCCTATTGGTGATCAAGGAGAAAGTCAGTGTATCGAAAGCGAACAAAGTACACTCAGCGTTGTTTCTTATTATAACTTTGTTTTTTATCATTCAATTGCTTTTTTGATCATGTTTTGGTGGGGACCTTTTGTTTTAGTGGCGACATTCATCGTGATGGAATTCATGGCATGGGCCACACATCGTTTTGTGATGCATGGATTCATGTGGTATTTTCATGCGGATCATCATGTGGAAGAACCCGGTTTCTTTGAACGAAATGACGTGTTTTTCCTGATCTACGCGATTCCATCCTGGCTGTGTATCATGCTTGGGATGATGTTCGGAAATTATGTTCCTGTATGGATCGGATTTGGAATTGCTGCCTATGGTTTCGCTTATTTCCTCATCCATGATGTCTACATTCATCGTCGATTCAAATGGTTGAGAGACATTGAACGTCCTTATTTCATGGCGATTCGCAAAGCCCACAAGGTACATCACAAGCACCAGGGGAAAGAGCACGGAGAATGCTTCGGTATGTTATGGGTTCCGATGAAATACTTTCGGGAGGCGCGTCGTTCCTATGCTGCCAAAAACATCAGTAAATGAGTCTCTATGGCTGGTTGATCCTTGGCAGTATTGCGGGTCCACTTGCATTGAGCTTCGATCGTAAAGTAGCCTTTTACAAACACTGGAAAAAACTGTTTCTCGCCATAGTCCCTGTAGCCGTTGTCTTTTTGCTCTGGGATGAATTCTTCACGATCAAAGAGATCTGGGGATTTAACCCGCGCTACCTTTCAGGAATCTATGTCGGACATCTCCCGATAGAGGAAGTAAGTTTCTTTCTGATTGTACCTTACGCTTGTTTCTTCATTTACGAAGTGCTTCGCAGTTATTTTCCGAATGTCAACACGCATCGTATTGGTCAGGCACTTGCTTTTGCCATCACGCTTGCAGGACTTCTTTTCGGAACCTTGTACATGCAAAACTGGTACACCTCTACCGCTTGCATAAGTGCTGCTTTGCTCACGATTGGTCTTTACTTCGTTAACCGTTCTGTATGGTACGGCAATTTTGCGTTGGGTTATCTTGTGGTGCTGATTCCATTTCTCATCGTGAACGGCATTCTCACAGGCGCCGTTACCGAAGAACCTATCGTTTGGTACAGCAGTAACCACATCATGGGTCCAAGGATCATCACCATTCCGGTTGAGGATCTTTTTTACAACTATGCGTTGCTCTTACCAATTACTGCGCTTTATGAGCGGATTGGGAAGAGGATGGAAAAAAGAGCATAGAGCATGGACTTCAGAGCGAGAGCGGAGAGCGCCCATCGACACAATTCGACCATGCATAGAACGCTTGCTTCGAAAGCTAAGAGATTGAAAATTATTGTATATTTAGTTTTGATAAAATGAAAAAAAACTTGTACATAATTGCTGGTTGCAACGGGGCAGGTAAAACAACCGCTAGCTTCAATATTCTGCCTGAAATGTTGAATTGTCAGGAATTTATTAACGCAGACGAAATTGCAAGAGGTCTTTCTCCCTTTCATCCAGAAAAGGTAGCTATTGATGCGGGCCGAATTATGCTAAAGCGAATTCAAGATCTCATAGAAAATGGTTCTGATTTCGCATTTGAAACCACGCTTTCAACGAAGAGTTTCAGGAATACAATTCTTTTGGCGAGATCAAAAGGTTATACTGTCACCTTGCTATTTTTTTGGTTGAATTCGGTTGAACTTGCGAAAGACAGAGTTAAGCAGCGTGTTATTGAAGGAGGTCATTTCGTTGATGACCAAACAATTACCAGGAGATACTATAACGGGTTGAAAAATTTCTTGGATAGCTATGTCAAATTGTGCCATTCATCCATGATCTACGACAATTCTCAAACAACACCTAAACTTATTGCTTACACGGAAAAAAATAGTAAATTCGTTGTTGAAATCGAAGATACTTTTCAAAAGATAATTTCCTTGATTCATGAGCAAAACAGAGCTTAAACGACAACGAGAGTTAATTCACCGCGCTCTAATTGATTCTGCAAAAAAACTTGTTGAAGAAAAGAAGCGTTTGGGCCAGCGTCTCGTCATAAGCGAAAATGGCGTGACCAAATTCATTGATCCTCAGTAGATTTCAACATCCTTGATGATTCAACCGAAAGATGTCACCCTCCTCAGTCCTCCCTCGAGGGAGGAAGCGTTTCTTTGATCGCCGAAGTTTTAGCGTAGAAGTTAATAATTCCGAATTCCGAATCGACTTAAAATACCGAAAAACTCGCAAAAATCCAATAGTGCGAATCCGGGAATTTGTGCTGAGATTTAGGTAACGAATGGGTGACATGGTAAATAAAAAAAGATTTTCAGAATAAAAAAGTTTTATTCCGACAAGACATTCATCCATGAAAATAATTTTTGAATTAAGTAACTTATAAGTTACATTTGTATGGATAAAAAAATTAGAGCAGTTGTTGCATTTGAAGATCACTTCGGTGAATTTTTGAAGGCTCAACCAAAACGAGTTCAGGATAAGATATTTAAAGTGATCGAGGCTATTGAAACGCTGGAAAGAGTTCCGGCTAATTACCTTAGATCGATAATGGGAAGTAATGGTCTTTACGAAGCAAGAATTCGTTTAGGATCAGATATTTGGAGGGTGTTTTGCTTTTTTGATCAAGATAAATTGGTTATCCTCCTTAATGGTTTTGTCAAAAAGACTCAAAAAACACCAAAAAAAGAACTTGAAAAAGCTATGCGACTAATGCAAAAATATTACGAGATAAAAAACAACAGCGATGAGCACTAAACATTGGGAAGAGATCAAGGATGAAGTTTACGGCAAGAAGGGAACTCAACGCAGGGATGATCTTGATCGAGATTTTGAATCTTTCAAGATCGGGTTAATGCTGAAAAAAGCGCGTGAAGAGAAAAAACTTACTCAGGAACAATTAGCTGATTTGGTTGCCAAAAAGAGGACTTACATTTCACGAGTCGAGAATGACGGTAGTAACCTCACGTTGAAAACACTTTTTGAGATAGTTGAGAAAGGCCTGGGCGGAAAAGTGACTATTTCTATTCAGTTTTGATCGCTTCGCTATTTGAGGATTTGATGGGACTACAAGATTTCAGGAGTCAAGAGGCAGGACCTCCGCTCTCATTCTGCTTCTCATTCTGTTTCTCATTCTGTCTTGAGAGTCAGGAGGCAGGACGTTGTAATTATTACAATTTGAAAATTTGAACGCTTGCTTCGACAGGCTCAGCACAAGTCGCTGATAGACAACCCTTCGACGAATGCTCAGGGTAAAAGGACTGCAGGAGTCAGGACCTTCGCTCTCACTCTGTTTCTCATTCTGTTTGAGAGTCAGGAGACAAGACTTCCGCTCTCACTCTGTTTCTCATTCTGTTTTCATGGCGCTGCGCTGATAGAACATAGAGTTTTAAAAGAAACAAGTCCATGCTCTATGCTCCATTCTCCCGAAGCCTGAGGCAACCAGTCCTGAGCCTGTCGAAGGATCGAAGGCTGAGGTATAG